>Ga0208040_1000446_pt1 | contig 49407 bp, 47 predicted proteins | sample AD_UKC083_MetaG_FD_184431 | JGI IMG/M metagenome (GOLD analysis project Ga0208040, IMG submission 184431) | Active sludge microbial communities of municipal wastewater-treating anaerobic digesters from USA - AD_UKC083_MetaG (SPAdes) (version 2) | ecosystem: Engineered > Bioreactor > Anaerobic >...
TATTATTAATAGATACTTATCAAGATACTTAAAATACTATAATGAAGAAAGATTACATCTTGGTATTAATCTAAAAACACCTAGTCAAATGATTGCTAAGTGTTGCCAAGCTATTGGATAGAAGACGCACAATATTGTTATTTAATATAATATTATAGCTTTAATAAATATTAAAGCATATATATAAAAATTTTTGTCAATAAGCGGATATGTAAACAAAAAATTATATTAAAATGCAATATCAGTAGCTAGTATCAATTATAAACTTAATTAGAATTATTTACAAGTATTATAAACAATACCAAAATAAACAATAAAAATCTATTGGTTATTTTGACACTCGCCTCTAAAAAATGCCCACTCTTCACAACTTAATCCATTTTCAAAAACACAATATCCTGCGACTTCTCCGTTCTCATCTGTCCTCGCTTCCAATTTTCCTCCCTGCTCTATACAATAAACAGAAGATGGATTTGCGACTTGAATTTCATTGTCTTGTAAAGTTTGGTTCAATTCTTGTTTTATAAGATCAATATTTTCTTGCTGTTTTTGTGGTGTTGGATTCTTTTTTTCTAAATAAATTCCATACACAGCAAGACCAACAATGACAATAATTAAAATGGTAAATACTATAATTATTTTTTTCATAATTTTATTCTAATTATTTCAAAAACTCTTTTAATTTGTTTAGTGCATTTCTTCTCATACTGATTTCATTTTTCTCCTGAGTTGTCATCTGCGCAAAAGTTTTCTCTTGGATTTCTGGCATAAATATATTATCCCAACCAAATCCATTTTCACCAATTGGTGAAACAATTTTTCCATTTAAAACTCCTTCAAAAAAATTTATTTCTCCATTTTTATCAATATAACCAATAATTGTTTTTGCTTGAGCACGATTATTTTTTAATTTTTCTGTAATTTCAAACAAACCCTGATTTCCAATCGTTTTCAAAAACCATTTTATAAATGGACCAGGAAGTCCATTTAAACAATCCAAATATAGAGAAGTATCCTCTACTATAAAATTTTCTTGTTTATGTTTGAGAGCCTCATGTAATTTATTTTTTATAATTTCTTTTGCATCAATTTCTTGAATTTCTGGCAAGTCAATATCAAATTGCTCGACATTTTCCAAAATTGATTGAACTTCTCTAAATTTATCTTTATTTCCTGTTATAAAATAAATCATATTATTTTACTTAAATTTCCAATTAGAAACCTTGCTTCTGCAAATTACCATTTTCATTTGATTATTTTATAAAATCTGTTAATATAAATTTAACATAGTCCCACACTGCTCCTTATATATATGCAAATAAAATCCGTATTCTGGGGACTAATGTCCGAACAATGTTCTTCCCGAGGAAGTAATATTCTCCTCATTGATTGTTTGGATGACTCACAATTGGGATTTGGTCTACCCTTTTGACTCTCCAGGAAGGGAGTGACACGAGTATTGACTAACCGCAAGATTTCAATAGGTCTAGTAGCGACGAGCGAAAAACCCTGTACAAAAAACTTGAAAAAACTTGCGGTTTTTTCTTTTAATGTAAAATTTCTGGGATTCTTTCTCTTGGTATTTTTCTTACAACAACTGTTTTATTTCCTTGTATATATGCTTTTGTTAATCTATGTAATCCATCGAGTAACAACCATTTACCATTATTTTCCATAATATCTAATGGATATTTTAAATCGCAAAGCATTATTCTTTCATATTCTTTTTTATGTTTCTTTGGATTGTTTATTACTACTCCTGGAGTGAGATTATAATCTCCATTTTCACACCAAAATGGTATATCAAAATGCCATTCTAATTCTTTTATATCCATTTCTGATATTGGCTCATCAAGTTTCCAAACCTTGCCTTCATCCCAAGAAAAGTCAAATCCAACATCTTTTATAATTTGTGGTAATTCTTTTTGCATAAAAATTAAAATTAATGCTCAATTATTCTAAAATCAACTTTGTTGTTTTTTACAGATATTTTTGCAATTCCACCAATTGGAAATGTAATCATTGGATTTGTATGACCAAAATCAACATTTGCAATGATTGGAATATTATTTAGTTCTTCTTTTGTTTGTAAAATATATCTTAATTTTTCTTCCGTTATATCTACATTTTTCTGAAATCTACCTATTAAAAGAGCACGCACTGTATTAAAATTTGGCTGATGAATTAATGATTGTAAATTTCTATCGAATTCAACACTAAAATTGTCACCAGTTGCATCATCATCCTCAATAAAAAAAATTGAATCTTTTATATCTGGCATAAACTCCGTTCCCTTAAGTAAATTAAATGTGCAAAGGTTTCCGCCCAATATTTTTCCATGTGCTTCTCCTTGGTTTATAATTAAATAACCTAAATTTTCTTTAATATCTCTATTTTCCTGATCTATATACCAAGCATCATCTGACCATGTTTTTGATGGCTCAACACTAAACCCATCATTGCTCGTTAAACATTTTTTAAAATATTCTATATTGTATTCAGATTCTTTTTGCATTGCTAAAGTAGAAAAATGTAATCCTGAATAAGTAATAATATCTGTTTTGTGGGTTATAGCATTTGCAATGGCAGTAATATCTGAATATCCACAAAAAATTTTTGGATTACTTCTTATTAAATCATAATCAAGATATTTAAGTAATTGATTGGAATTAAATCCACCAATTATAGTAAAAATTGCTTTTACATTTTTATCTGAGAATGCTTCGTGAATATCATCTATTCTAGATTTTACAGAAGAAGAAATCATAATATCTCTTTCTTTACAATTTTTTGAAAATGTGACTATAAAACCAAGATCTTCTAATTTTTCTTTTGCTAATTGAACATTTGTTTCTGACACCAAAGACAAACTTAACGATGGGGCAATTACTCTTATCTCATCTCCTTTTTGAAGTTTTTTTGGAATTATCATAATTTTTTAATTAAAAATGAGGTCTTATGGGTCTTTAAATTTATATTATTCATCTCTACCGCAACACTTTTTATATTTCTTTCCTGACCCGCAAGGACAAGGATCGTTTCTCCCAATTTTGGATCCATATTTTTTCACTTCTTTGTTTTTTAGTGTTGACACATTGTGCGACTGCTCATTTGAAGCCCCTTCTTGCGCCATAGATCTAGCTAAACTAAATTGTTTACTTTCTGTTGGATCATTTGTAACAACCGGGGTATTATTTTTTACTGAAGAAAGAATATTTATTGCTGGCATTACTTTGTAAATACTATAAACAACTTGTTTTTCAATATTATTTAAAAGCTCTACAAATAATTGATATGTTTCTCTTTTGTATTCAACTAGTGGATCTGTTTGCGCATATCCACGGAGACCTATTCCTGTACGCAAATGATCAATATTATCTAAATGCTCAATCCACAAACTATCAATCGAGCGAAGTAAAATCCCCTTCTCAATCTCTCCTATTGGATTTTTTATATTTTCAATTCCTTCAATTTTTGAAATTCTGGTCTTTAATTCTTCGTATTTAATTTTTGCTAAATTTGAAAAATACTCTATTATGTTTGTTCGCTTTTGCGCTTCAGCTAATTTTTCATCCTTTTCATCTCTTTTCATTAATTCATTAAATTTTTCAATCTCTTCATCTGTTAATGGATAAATCGTTTTAACTGATTCGAAAATTTCATTTATATTCCAAACTGTTCCGTGATCACTCGCTGTATGAAATGAAACAATTTCATTTATTTCAGTTTCAATCATTTCCATCACATAATCAGAGAGTGTTTCATAATTTTCAAATTTTTTCCCCTCTGACAACAATAGAATTCCTTTTCTTTTTTTATAAATTGTTTCACGCTGTTTGTTCATCACATCATCATACTCAACCAAATGCTTTCTCATATCAAAATTATGCCCCTCAACATTCATTTGTGATTTTTCTATTGACTTTGAAACTAACTTATTTTCAATAGGTATGTCATCTGGAATTTTTAATGTATTCATAACGCTCTTTATCCTATCAGATCCAAAAATCCTCATTAGATCATCATCCATTGAAACATAAAAACATGAAAGTCCTGGATCTCCCTGACGACCACTGCGTCCTCTTAACTGATTATCAATACGACGAGATTCATGCCTTTCTGTTCCAAGCACATATAGTCCGCCAACATCAACCACTTTTTTATACTCTGCTTCATTGTATGGACTACCGCCTAAAATTATATCAACTCCACGACCAGCCATGTTTGTAGCAACTGTAACTGCTCCCACACGACCAGCCTGAGCAATTATTTCAGCTTCCTTCGCATGATGCTTTGCATTTAAGATATTATGTGGAATTCCCTCCCTTTTTAAAAATTCTGATAATAGTTCATTTTTTTCAATTGAGATTGTGCCTATTAAAACTGGTTGTCCTTTTTCGTGTTTTTCTTTAACCTCGCGAACTATTGCTTGAAATTTGGCTTCTTCTGACTTGTAAATTTTATCATTTAAATCACGCCTTATCACTGGTTTATTTGTTGGAATTACATTTACCTCTAAATTATAAATTTTCATAAACTCCTCTGCTTCTGTTTGTGCAGTACCAGTCATACCAGCTAATTTTTCATACATTCTAAAATAATTTTGAAAAGTGATAGTTGCGAGCGTTAAACTCTCTCTTTGAACATTTACTCCTTCTTTTGCTTCTATTGCCTGATGAAGCCCCTCTGAATATCTTCTTCCGGGCATAAGACGACCAGTAAATTCATCAACAATTACTACCTCTCCGTCTTTAACTATGTAATCTTTATCTCGTTTAAAAAGTAATCTTGCTTTAAGCGCTGCCTCCAAATGAAAAATTGAATTAAAGTCAGCATTTGCCCATGGATCAAATGCTAATTTATTTGCAATATAATTCTGCCCATCTTCCGTAAAAGTAACTGATCTCATTTTTTCATCAATATTATAATGAACATTTTCCTCAACATCACTCACAACACTTGCAAATTTTTTATACTTATCGGTTGATTCAGCATCAGCAGAACTAATTATTAAAGGAGTTCTGGCCTCATCAATTAAAACACTATCAACTTCATCGATAATACAATAATAATATCCCCTCTGACATAATTCAGAAGTTGATTGTTTCATATTGTCACGCAAATAATCAAAGCCGAATTCATTATTGGTTCCATAAACTATATCTGCTTTGTATGCTTCTTGTCTTGAAACAGGGCGAAGATAATCCTCAACAATTGTAATATTGTTTGGTTTTCCGTCTTCTGTTTGAATATGTGACGCATCGTAAACATAAGATGCTTCGTGTTCAATTGCAGCAACGGTTAATCCCAAATAATCATAAATTTGCCCCATCCACACACAGTCTCTTTTTCCTAAATAATCATTTACTGTAACCAAATGAACTGGTTTTCCAGTTAGCGCATTTAAATAAAGCGGAAGCGTTGAAGAAAGAGTTTTACCTTCACCAGTTTTCATTTCAGAAATTCTTCCTTTGTGAAGTGTTATTCCAGAAATCAATTGAACATCATAGTGACGCTGATTTAATGTTCTTTTTGCAGCTTCTCTAACCATAGCAAAACACTCAGGCAAAATTTCATCAAGCGTTGTTTTGTTATTTTTTAAATCTTCTTGAAATTTTTTAGTTTTTGCGCGAAGTTCTTCTTTTGTTAATTTTTCTAAATCTTTTTCAAGCGAATTAATGGTTTCTATAATTGGCGAAAGAGAATCAATATATTTTTGATTTGGATCTCCAAATATTTTTGAAAGTAGCGACATATTTTTAAATTCGTAAATAAAAAATTAATTGAAAATAGTAAATTTCAAATTGAAAACTAATTTTATCTTTTTATTTTATCTTTTATTTTTGTTATTTGTGTTTCTAATTTATCTCTCACGATTTCAACAGATGACATTATATCCCCTGCCCTTGCCTCTGCTCTTATCATTTTATTACCCAGAATTGTCATATTCGCTTCAAATCTAAAAACATCGCCCTTTTGATGACGAGAGTCTTTTGAAATATCAACTCTCACAGAAGAAAAATTAAGCCCATATTTATCAAGGGCTCCTATTTTTTCTTGTACATAATCCTTAATTCTTTCTGTTAAATCCACATTTTTTGCGTAAAATTGGATATTCATTTTTTTATTTTTAAATATTTAAATCTACTTTTATATTATCAATAAAAAACTCATTTGACAACTATACAAAATACATTTTTTATTGACATTTTAATAAATTAAACTATAATAAAAGTAATAGTAAAAATCATAATCAAAATCAAAATAAAAGGAGGATCTTATGTAGAAGATCAAAAAACAAAGAGCACTGCCTCTAAACAAACAAAAGATAAGTGAAATTAGAAAAATAAGAGGTAAAAATATGGAACGATTATTTTTTTATAATTAGCAGAGAGCACAAATGGTGCAAAAAGAACATTTTCAAAGGATTAAAAAAATACAATTCAAAGCTCAGGAAGAGGTCTTTTGGACTAAAATTTATTTGCTTCTTCAAAAAAGAAACATCTATTCAAAAGTCCATAGACTTAAATACTAATTAATAAATATAAACCAAACAAAAGAGTGGTCTAAAAACCACTCAATCCTCCTAGGTAGCGTCGAGTCTTAACTCGACGCTTTTTTATTTTAATAAACAATTTTATAGCTACAAAATCCTACAAGAAATCAAAATCTGTTATAAAAACTCCTTGTAAAAATAAAATGGGACAAATTTTAAACTTCAAACTCGCCAATAAATTGAACTTCTGGTTCTAAATTTATTTTATATTTTTCAAAAATTATTTCTTGAATTTTTTTTGAAAGATTATAAATATCAATAGCCATAGACCTGTCATAATTTATTAAAAAATTCGCGTGTTTTTCTGAAACACTCGCTCCACCAACTTTCAATCCCTTTAAGCCCGCTTTTTCTATTAAAAATCCAGCTGGAATAACTCCACTCTTTTCAAATATTGAAATATCTAAATTCCTTAGATTGTTTCTTATTTCATTAGTTAATTTAATATTTTTAAAAAAGCTTCCAGCATTTGGATATTCAAGCGGTTGTTTGCTGTTTCTATCTTCAATTGATTTTTTAATTATTTGTTTTGAATTTTCTACATCACCTCTTTCCAAAAAAATTCTTGTGCTAAATATTATGTATTTATTTTGTTTAAAAACACTATTTCTGTAATCAAATTTACAATCTTGTTTTTCCATTTCTACAATTTCTCCACCTCTTGTTACGCACAAAACCGAATTTACAATATCGCAAATACTTTTATTATAAGCTCCTGCATTTCCATAAATTGCCCCACCCATGGTACCTGGAATTCCAGCTAAAAATTCCGCTCCTACATAACCTTTATCAAGTGTAAATTGTAAAAAATTATTGAGCATCACACCTGCGGAAACTGTAAAAATATTATTTTCTAATTCTATACCCTGAGATTTTATTTTAATAACTAATCCAGGAAATCCATTATCACTTATTAAAATATTACTACCTCCGCCTAAAATCAAAAAATCAATACTATTTTTATTACAATATTTTATACAAACTTGTAATTCGTTAATATTTAATATTTCTAAAAAATATTTTGCGCTGCCCCCAACTTTAAAAGTTGTAAGCTCTTTTAAACTTTTATTTAACTCAATGTTTTTAAATTGTTCTTGAATATTCATAATAATTTTTTAAATTTTACATTCATGTCATCCTGAACCTAATTCAGAATCCTGATGTTTTTCATTTTCTCAATGGAATTTTGAAATAAATTCAAAAATGACATCGCGACTCTATATAAAAATTTTATTTACATTCTAATACTCTAACAAAATTATCAATATCTCCCGCTCCTGTAATTATTATTACATTATCCCTAAATCTTGATAATGTTTTTTTAAGCTCTTTAAAATCTTTAGTGTAATAAATTTTTTGATTTGATTTTAAATAATTTTTTTTAATTTCTTTATATAAATCATAAGAATTTTTCTTATGAACGCTTCTTCTCCCTGATACTTGATAAACTGGATATAAAATTATATTATCAGCTAATTCAAAACAAGTTAAAAATTCATCGAATAATTGTTCTGTTCTGTCTTCCTGATGTGGTTGAAAAACTATTGTTATTTTTTTGTTTGAGTAAAATCCTCTTGCGCCAGACAAAAGTGATTTTATTGCTGTTGGATGATGAGCATAATCAGAAAAAATTAAATTTTTATGCCACTCTCCAATAAATTCAAATCTGCGCCACAATCCTCTGAATTTTCTTATTGATTCTGAAATTATGCTAGGTTTTATACCTAATTTTATAGCTATAGCGCAAGCAATTAAAATATTATAAATATTATAACAACCCGGCAAGGGTGTCTCTATTTTACATAATTTTTTATTTTTCAAGCATAGATCAAATGTTTGTTTTTTGTTAGCATGTGAAACATTTTCAACATACAAATCACTATTATTTGTTAAACCAACAGAAAAAGAGTCTCTTCCTAATTTTAAATCTTTTATATTTATATCATCGCCATTATAAACAAGGTTTGTTTTTGATTTTAATTTATCAATAAACTCTTGAAATGAATCTTTTATATTTTTTAAATTTTTATAAATATCTAAATGATCTCTATCTAGGGATGTAAGTCCTATAAACTTAGGATGAAGTTTTAACATTTTTCTATTATATTCATCAGCTTCAATAACTAGATACTTACTCTTCCCCAAAACAAAATTTGAATTTAATTTAAAAATTTTTGTTCCAACAAAAACCGTTGGATCCATATTTGCTTTTATCATTATCATAGAAAGAATAGATGTCGTAGTTGATTTTCCGTGAGTTCCTGATATTGCAATTGTTGTATAATCTTTTGACAATTCTCCTAAAAAATCAAAATGCGATAAGCATTCTATTTTTAATTTTCTTGCGAGTTTTAATTCTGGATTATCACTTGGAATTGCTGGGGAATATACAACTAAATCACAAAGTTTGTCTAAATTTTTTTCATTATGTTCATAGAAAATTTTTATTCCTAAATTTTCTAAATCTTTTGTAAATTGATTTTTTACCAAATCCGAACCTCTTAAATTTTTTTTCAATTCAAACATCATTTTTGCAATTGCGGAAATCCCAACTCCACCCACACCAATCAAATGAACATTTTTTATTTTTTTAAGATCCATAAATTTCAAATATTATTCTCTTTATTGAATCATGTGGCATAATATTGTTTATATTTTTTTCTAATAGTGATTTTTTATTTTGATTTTTGTGAAGCGAAAAAATATTTTCTGTCAAGTTATTTAATTCTGAGTTATCCACAGCTTCATGTTGTGCAAAATATTTTGCGTTTTCCTCTTGATGTCCAGGAAGTGGCACTATTATTGATGCTTTTGAAAGAAAAGATAATTCACTTAGCGTTGCCATTCCAGCACGAGATACAATAATGTCTGCGAGAAACATAAATTCTAATAATTCTTTGTCTAAAAAACTATATTGATAATAATCTTGCTTTTTCACTATATAATTCTTATTTTCTCCGGTAGAATGAATCACCTGAAATACTTGAATTAATTTATCTAAATCTTGATAAATTTTATCATTTAAAGTTAGCGCTCCACTTGAGCCACCCAGTATTAAAAGTATTGGTTTACTATTAAAGCAATATTTTTCTTTTATTTTTTCTTTTGATAAATTCAAAATATCAACCCCTGTAAACCTACTTGGATTACCCGTTAAAACTGCATTTTCGCCAAAATATTGTAATTGTTCTGGAAATGTTACTGTAATTTTATCAGCAAAAAATTTCATAATTTTATTTGCGAGACCAATGCGAACATCCTGTTGATGTATTAATATTTTTTTATTCATTAATCTTCCCATGATAACAAGTGGAACACTTACATAGGCGCCAGCACTGATTATAATATCGGGATTTATTTTTTTTATAATTCTATAACTTTCAAATAGGGCTTTTGTGAAATTAAAAATATCTAAAATATTATATATACTTACATATCTTCTTAATTTTGCACTTGATATTTGATGGGTTTTTATGCCCCTAGTATTTAAATAATTATTTTCAATTCCATTTTTTGTTGATACCCAAAAAATTTCATCATTTTTGTGATTTTTTCTAATCTCATTTATTATGGCTACAAGTGGCGTTACAGGACCTAGCGTTCCTCCACCTGAAAATAATAATCTCATAATTTTAACTTCAAAATTCAATAATTATTTTGTGTATTTTGATATATTAACAAGTATTCCCATGGCAGACAAACTCATTATCATTGCTGTTCCTCCATAACTCACAAATGGAAGAGGTATTCCTGTCATAGGCATCAATCCTATCATTGAACAAATATTAATAAAACTCTGAAAACCAATCCAGGAAATTATCCCGGCTGACAATACTTTTCCATAAACACTTTTTGTCCTGCTTACAACTCTAAATCCCAAATATATCAAAACAAATATTCCTAAAATATATATAAAACAAGGTATAAATCCAAGTTCTTCTCCAATTATTGCAAAAATTGAATCTCCAGATACTTCTGGGATATAGCCATATTTCTGTCTTGATCGTCCAAGTCCCACACCAAAAATCCCACCAGAACCTATTGCAATAAGAGATTGATTAAGATGATATGCAATTCCCTGAACATCTGAACTTGGATTCAAAAAAACATTCAATCTAGCCAATCTATATGGCGCTGTTTTTATTGCTATTAAAAATAAAAAAAACGAAGACAAAATTAGAACTAATATATGTTTAATACTGCCCCCACCTATAAAAAATCCTGTAATTGCAATTATAAATACAATTAGAAGTGTTCCCAAATCTGGCTCTAAAAATATAAGAAAACAAATAACTACTAAAAGCACGATAAAGGGCACAAAACCCTCAGAAAAGCTTTTTATTTTATCTCCTCGAGACTCTATCCATCCAGCAAGATATATTAAATAGGTTAATTTTACAATCTCAGAGGGTTGCACGGACATACCAAAAATATTGATCCAACTTTGAGCATCTTTTCCATAATCAGTGCCAAGTCCTGGAACAAAAACAAGAACCAAAAGTATTATGGATACAAGCAACATTAAAAATGAATACTTTTTTAATGAATTGAAATTTATTTTTGAAAAAATATAAAACAATATTGATCCCGGTAATACCCCAAACAAAAATTGATGCCAAAAAATATGATAAGTGTTTCCATATTTTTTATACGACAAAACTGGACTCGCAGACAATAAAACAATGAGTCCGAATAAAACCAAAATCCATAAAATTATTATAATTAAATAATCAGGACTATGTTCTGATTTATTTTTTCTAAAAAATGACCTAAAAAATGATTGAATTTTATTTTCTCTACTTGGTCTCATTTTTTATTTTATTAACAATTTGATTAAATTGATTTCCTCTATCAAATTCATTTACAAACAATCCGAAACTTGCGCATCCTGGGGATAATAGAATTATATCATTTTCGTTTGCTATTTTATATAAATCATAAACAGCTCGTTCAAAATTATCATAAATACCTAAAACCAAATCTTTGTCTTTCTTATCAATTAATTCTTTTAATTTTAAGGAATCCTCTCCTTTGAGGAGTGCAATCTTTTTTGCTTTTTTTAAAATTGTATCTGCAAAATTATCAAGTGGTAAATTTTTTGTTGCTCCGCCAGCTAAAAGCAATACTTTTTTATCAAAAGAATTTAAAGCCATAATTCCAGCATCCGGTGATGTACTCGCGCTATCATTAATAAAAATTATTTTATTTATTTCATTTACTTTTTCTAATCTAAACTCTACTCCTCTAAAATTAGAAATTGCCTCTTTGATAATATTTTCCGAAACTCCTATCTCAAGAGCAATTTTTCTTGCGCAGGCTATATTTTCTAAATTATGTTTTCCTATTAAATTCGTATTATAATTTTTAAAATCATTCTTAGAATAATAAACTATTTTAGATTTTGCTTGTTTTTCAAATTCATAAAAATACTTATCTTTTTTGTCTTTATTTATAAACAAAACCCCATTTTTATCTTGAAATTTATAAATACATTTTTTGTCGTCAACATAATCATCCATTGATTTATATCTATTGAGATGATCTCTATATATATTTGTTATAGCAGAATATTGAGGAGAAATTTTTTCATCTCTAAATCCCTCTAATTGCCAAGATGATAACTCCAAAACAAGATAGGAATTTTTGTTTAATCTGTCTAAAAGTGGAAGAGTTGCAGTTCCTCTGATATTCCCGGATAAATATACATCAAACCCAGCATGTTTTAAAATTTCATAAATCAATGTTGCTGTTGTAGTTTTACCTCTTGTCCCAGTAATTCCTATAATTTTTGCATCTGTTAATGTAGTCGCGTATGAATCATCCATTATTATTTTTCTTTTATTATTTCTCGCTATTTGTAAAAATTTTGAATCTTCCGGAATTGCAGGATTCCTTACTATAATATCGTTTTCAACAAAATCTTTCTCAATGTGCCCACCTAAATGTAATTTAATATTTTTATTTTTAAGCTCTTCAATTGAATTTTCGAGTTCATTCTCGGTTTTTAAATCAGTCACAGTTACAATCGCGCCTTTATCATAAAAAAACAAAGCGTCTTTCAAACCCTTTCCAATAGTACCAAGTCCCATTATTAAAACTCTTTTTCCCTTAAAATCCATAAAAAATTAATTATTGATAAAAATAGGGCTCCAAATAATAATCAATGATTAAATTCTAATCAATTTTGTTTAAATCGCCTTATCAAATAAATAAATAATAAGCGTTGATACTGCAAGAATTCCGCTTAATAACCAAGCTCGCATTACAATTTTAGATTCTGGCCAACCAATTGCTTCTAAATGATGATGAATCGGTGTTGAGATAAAAAGTTTTTTCCCACAATGCGTTTTTTTATAAATCGTCTGAATTATAACTGAAAGCGATTCAACAAGAAATATAAATGCAAAAATTGGTAAATAAAGCAATGTATTTGTAAGCATTGCTATTATTCCAAGAGTTACGCCCAGACTCATGGATCCAGTATCTCCCATAAAAAATCTTGCTGGTGGGATATTAAACCACAAAAAACTTACCAGCGCGCCCACAATGACTGCACAAAATGCGCATAAATCAAATTTTCCCTGTAAAAAACAAATAACGCCAAGCGCCGCAAAACAAACCAAGAGCAAACCACCCACGAGTCCATCAAGCCCATCCGTTTCATTGACTGAAAAAGATGTTGCCGATACAACAAATACAAATATAGGAATAATCCACAAACCCACATTAAAATTTCCAATAAAAGGAATGTGTAATACATCCCAATCCAATCTAAAATAAAACCACAATGCCCCACACAAAGATAAAGCAAAATAAATTAAAATTTTTTGTTTCACGCTTAATCCACCACCCTTTGGACCAATTCTTTTTACGCCCATATAGTCATCAATTAAACCAAACAACGCGGAGACAATTAGAGCGCCCAGCGGTAATAATGTTTGTGATCTTGAAAAAAAGTTTAAAATAGATATTTTTGTATCAGGAAAAATGACAGAAATAACATAAAATAACCCAATAACCAAAAGCACGGTAAGCCAAATTATTATCCCACCCATTGTTGGGGTTCCTTCTTTACTCTTATGTAATTGAAAATAAACAGGCGCGTCGCTTTCTGATCTTAATTGTTTCCTGAATTTATGTTTGTATAAAAAATAACTTACAGAAGGGGTAATCAAAAAAGCTATAATAGCAGAAAAAATTGTAAGTATAAAAACTTTTAATATAATAATATTTATCATATCAATATTCTATTGAAATTATTTTTAATAAATAAATTAATAAACATGAATTCAAAAACACACTTGAAGAAACTAAAATATATGGCAATACTAATGAATCTTTTTTTAAATTATAAAAATATCCTAAAAGAAAATTTATTAATATAAATACAAGACCTAAAATCGGAGCAAATAAAATATACTTTGCCTCATTTAAATAATCTATTCCAAAATAAAAATTATAATGTAAAACATGCATTGTCTTTGTAAAATCTATAACTTTATAAACAATTATCCAAATTGATGCATTTATTATGATAGAAAAAATCATAGGAATAATTATCCAAGTTTTTCTAAAAAAAATTTTTAATTTATGAAACATAATTATTTAAAGGGTGAAAATTTTCTTAATTGTATAACTGATTTTTTTAAAATCATAACAAATTTTTTTGCTTCTTCCATTGTATTGTACTTTCCCAAACTAATTCTAAGAGATCCATGAGCATTCTCTGGTTTTATTCCCATTGAAAGCAATGCATGAGAAGCACTAAGAGATCCAGACGCGCAAGCTGAACCAGTAGAGCACGCAACACCGCACAAATCTAATTTTAATAATAAACTTTCTCCTTCTACATTTTCAAATAATAAATTTATATTATTTTCTAATCTCTTGTCTTTGTCCCCATTTAGAGAAACTCCTTTTATTTTTAGGGCTTCTTTTATTATATAATCTCTAATTTTTTTCATTTTCTCTATTATTTTTTTGTGATCTTTGCTGGAAATTAATTGAATTGCTTTTCCAAATCCCACAATTGCGGGAACATTATATGTTCCTGGTCTTATGCCATACTCCTGCTGTCCTCCATACATTAGTGGAGATAATTTTGCGCGTTCGCTCATAAAAAACGCGCCGACTCCTTTTGGTCCATATATTTTATGCGAGGAAATTGATACAAAATCAGCTCTTAATTTTTTAACATCCATATCTCTAAAATAACAGGCCTGAACAGCATCACTATGAAATAAAATTTTATTAGTTCTTTTTTCATTTATCTCAGCTAATTTTTTACCAATATGAGCTATGTTTGAAACCGTGCCAACTTCATTATTTGCATACATTATAGAAATTAATCTTGTATTTTCCTTTATTGCTCTAAAAATTTTTTGCGGATCAATTATTCCATTTTTCTCTGGTGCGATAAAAGTTACATCTACTCCTCTTCTCGAAAGATACTTTGCAGTTTCTAAAACGCATGGATGTTCAAACATCGTTGTAATTAAATGACCCTTAAAATCAGAAAAAACGCCCTGGAGTATTGTATTATTACTCTCTGTTGCGCCCGAAGTAAAAATTATCTCATTTGGTTTACAATTTAAAAATTTCGAGATAATATATTTTGCATTTAAAACTCCAGCTTCTGCTTTTTGTCCGAATTCGTGAATAGAAGAAGCATTTCCGAATTGTAAATTAAAATAAGGAATCATTTCCTTTAGAACCTCCTTGTCGATTTGCGTTGTTGCGGAATTGTCAAAATATATTTTGTTTTGTTTTTTCATATTCTATCTCTTTTTACGATAATATTTGGTATAACTTTTCTAAGTTCTTCTTGTATAAATCCTGTTATAGTCATTTCAGCCATCGGACAATGCTGACACACGCCAAGAAGCTTTATTGTTATAATATTTTTTTTCGTATCAAAACTGACAACCTCTAAATCTCCCCCGTCAATACTCAGAGATTTTCTAATTTTTTCTATTGCTTTTTCTAGATTTTTTGTCATTGGTTTTTTTTAAATAATCATTTATTGCCTTGTGAAGCGCTTCAATAGAAAGCATTGAGCAGTGAACTTTTTGCGGAGGCAATCCTCCTAATTTTTTTAAAATTATACTCTTATCTATTTTTAAAGCGTTTTCTAATGTTTTTCCCTTTGCTTCTTGTGTAACAACAGAAGAACATGCAATAGCAGCTCCGCATCCAAGAGTTTCAAATTTTATATCTTTAATTTTATTCAATTTTTTATCTATTTTTAAATAGATTTTCATTATATCACCACAAACAGGATTCCCAACTTGGGATGTGGCATCTGGATTCGATATTTTGCCTTGATTTCTAGGATTTTGAAAATGATCCAAAACCTGTTTTGAATATAGCATATATAAATGTATTTAAATTTTGAATTCTTTACTATATATATTATCACTCAAATACATATTTGACAATATCAATATTTTTGATATAATTTTGTAAGTTATCAATAAAAATAGCAATTAGTCATTGGCTATTATATAATAAAAATAGTAGCTAAAACTAACAACTAACAAAAATATATGGCACATAAAAAATCTGGCGGTTCTACTCAGCTAGGAAGAGATTCTAGACCAAAAATGCTAGGTGTAAAAATGCAACACGGACAAAGTGTAAAACCCGGACAAGTCATCATAAAACAACGCGGTACAAAATATCACGCAGGAAAAAATGTTAGAAAAGGAGCCGATGATACACTTTATTCTTCAAAATCTGGCATAATACAATTTTCAAAGAAAAAAGTAAAAGCATTTGACGGAAACTTAAAATTAAGAACATTTGTAGCTGTTGAAGAGTCCAAAAAATAAATATCATAAATATAAAATCCACCCCGACTAATGGGGTGGATTTTTGATTTTAAAATATATTTAAAATTTTAAATATCTCTTTATTGAAACAAGCGCACTTATAGTTGAAAAAATACAAGAAATCAATAATTGACCAATGAAAATTAAAACAAAATTAGAATTAAAATACGAAATCATATTGACCGTATAACCTGCGAATAATCTATCCACTAATGGTTGTAAAAATGTTAAGCCCACATAGACTATAACAATAATTAAAATGAGAGCAGTTATATTATAAAAAATAATATTCAATATAAATGGCGCTTTAATAAAATTTTCTGTTGCGCCAACTAACTTCATAATACTTATTTCATCTTTTTTTGTGTATATAGATATTTTAATTGTATTAAAAACCATCATAAAAGCTATCAACATAAATATTGCTGAAATCATATAAGCAACAAATCTAATTTTCTCTGAAATATTATTCAATCTTTGTGTCATAACTGTGTAATCCTGAAATTCAGCTTCGTCTATTTCAAACATATCGGCGTATTGACTCTCTTTTAATTCTTTTAAAATATTTTCATACATTGATATATCCTTGGCTTTTATTTTCAAACTCGGAGAAAATATAGTTGAATTATCTTTTTTTAACTCCTCTATGGCAGATAAAAGATCTTCATCTTGTTTATGGTTTAATTTAAAATTTTCTAAAGCTTCTTCCGAGGAAACATATACAACGGAATTAATATAGTTAGATGAGGAAATTTTTTGTTTTAAACCCTCTATTTGTTCTATACTTGTCTCTGGTTTAAAATAAACACTAACATCGATTTTATCTTTTATAACATGAACTACATTGTTGGTAAATAAATTAAAAATTATTAAAAAATTAATCGCTAAAAGAGCCAAAACTAAAATAGTTATATTGACTATTGAAAACCAAATATTTCTTACAAAGTCCTGAAATGCGAATTTGAATACTCTTACAAAATTTACTAGCATATTTTAAATCTTAAATGATAAATTTAAAACTTTGAATAAATAATATGATTGTTGAATTATACAAATTATTAATTATTCAAAATTCAAAATTGTTAAATTATAATATATAGCGCCCTCTCCTCTGATCGCTTATAACTCTGCCACCCTCCATTGTTATGACTCTTTTATTTAAACTATTTACAATATCTCTATTATGTGTAACTAAAATTACAGTAGTATTTAAATTATTAATTCTTACAAGTAAATCAATTATTTCTCTAGAATTGATTGAATCCAAATTTCCAGTTGGTTCATCTGCTATAAGTAATTTTGGTTGATGCACTAACGCGCGAGCTATTGCAGCTCTCTGCTGTTCTCCACCAGAAAGCTGATTAGGATATCTTCCGGCCTTGTATTGGAGTCCAACAATTTTTAAAATCTGTGGCAAGACATTTTTAATTCTATCTTCGCTAATACCAGATGTTTGCATGGCAAAACTTATATTTTCGTAAACATTTTTTTTGGGTAATAATTTAAAATCTTGAAATATAAATCCTATCTGCCGTCTTAAATATGGAATTTCATATTGTTTAATATCTGTTATGTCCCAACCGCCTATTTCTATTCTTCCTTCTGTTGGTGGTTCTTCTGCGAATAAAATTTTTGCCAATGTGCTTTTTCCTGTGCCAGATTGCCCAACAATAGAAACAAATTCCCCTGGTTCAATATCAAGAGATACTTTATTTAGAGCCCACACATCTGGCTTATAAAATTTTGAAACACCATTTAATTTAATCATTTTGTTTTTATTTCTATAATATATTTTACTATATTTTTATGTTTTTGACTAAAATTATAAATACTTATCCTTCTATCTTTGGAAATTCGCCTTTAGGTATGTCAGCGTTTTGAAAATAAATCAAATCTTCTAATTGTAAATTATTTTCAATACCCAATCTCTCTGCTAGACCTTTAATGCAATAATAAAAAGTATAATAATGTCTCAACAGAGATAAATCTATGTCCTGTTTAATATTTTTATTCCAATACTCTATAGACCCAGGCATTATTACATCTAACAAATGAAAGCTTGGATTATTATCTTTATCCATAAACATTGTTATATTATTGGGACCAAAAATATCCAACATTGATCCTGTTTTTTTAGTATATTGAATAATTTTTTTGGTAATCTTTTTAATTAATTCTAAATATTTATAATTAGTTGACTTTTCATTAAGAAATGTTTGCGAAAAGGTTTCTATTTTAGATAGTGCTTCTTGAATATTTATACTATTTCTAAAATTGTCTTCTGTAATTATATTCGTGCTATAGTCCTCAGTCTGAAAATATTTTGGATCTTGAATTTCCTTGGCTATTTCTTGCGTACGGATCAGCATTTCAATTTCATAATTTTTATCATCATCAAGACGATCAACTAGGCACAATCTATTTTCACCAAGTATATCAATAATAAGCTCTTTATTTAGCGGTATCTTTGAACGAAACACTCCCATATCTAAAACATGTTCATCGCCAAAAATCTCCTTAATATCGTTTTGTTGCTTATTGTATTCCTGAATTTTTTCCTTTTGATATGTATGATTGCTAATATTGTTTGTATCTAAATTTTTTAATAAATCAAAAATTTTAGATCTCAAAACTCCCAAATCCACCTTAATTAATTTTTTTACACTTGCGCTAGTTTCAAAGCAAACATTTTCTGCGCCAATACCAACAAACTTTAAACTATATTGTTTTAATGGATCAGATTCGATTATACTATCAAGATTAGCTGGTTTTTCCATAAATCATATATCAACTCAATAAAATATCTTTATTATTTAATAAAAAAGTTTCAAAATCAACTGCTTTTTCTAGTTCTTGTTCCGTATATTTTTGGAATAAATAATAAATTTTATTACCTAATTCAAAATTTTTAAATCCACCTGCATATTTTTCACTATCATGTTTAAAAAAATCATTATAAATTCTAATAATTGATTCGCACATTAAACTCTCAAAATGATCACCATAATCTTTTTTTAAATCTAGATGAATAATTTCTTTTAATTTATTTTTTTCAAAATTTGTTAATTGTTCTGATAATTTATCAACAATGGGGTTGATAATTGTATGTAAAAATTCGTGATCAAAATTATCCTTATTATCACTATGAGATAATATGAAAACATCCCGATCTATTGTTATTGCCCTACCAGAATTTTTTGACACTATATTATCAGAGTAAACTTTTATAATTTTTGTAATTCTTGATTCAAAATCAATAGGCTGAAAATAATCTATTAATTTTTTTACTCTTTCTTCGTATCCACTATTTGCGTCTTCTAAATCCACTTCACTATTTTGTGATATATTTTCATTTTTATATAATGATAAAATATCAAACAATCTCTTTTGAATATCGCTAATGTCTTTAATATGTTCTTTTTGTTCCTGTATTCTATTAAAAACATCTTTCTCTCTTTCTGGGTGATTAAATGTCATAGTTAGCCAATAAATCGTTTCTTCATCAGCCAAATCTAATAATCCTAACAATTCCCTACTTTTATCTTTACCATTCAAAAGCTTACTAATAATTTCTAAATTTTGTTCCCTTCTATATTCTATTTGTGGATAAAATAATTCTTTTGTTTCTTGCTTTTCAAAATTTTGTAATTCAAAATTCATATTTTTAACTTATATTTAATCGAGAACTATAGGCGAATCAAACTAGATAAATCAAATGGAGCCGGGAACAGGAGTCGAACCTGCGATCTTTGGTTTACGATACCACTGCTTTGCCAACTAAGCTACCCCGGCACAAAATATTTAATATAATAAACCCCCTAAAAAACTAAAATTACTCTGACAAAATTACGGAACCAAAACTTTAAACTTTCCATTAGTTAAATATTCATTTATGTAATCATTTAGATTTTTTGTTGGGAAAAATATTTGACTTATTTCATAAAAATTCTGATTTTTTTGATCATCAACTAAAATAGATTCGATTTTATAAACATGATAACCCGAGGTGCTTTGTAAAACAGGAGAAATATCCCCAACTTTCATATTATCTATTAAATCAGCTAATCCTGATGGTAAATCATCTTTAGACAACCATCCTATTTTTTTTATTGGCGCTATATTTTTATCATTATACCTCTCTGAATATTCTGTAAATCTATCAATGTTTTTTACTACATCTGAATAAACTTCATCAATTTTTTTTCTCTGATTTCTATTTTCATCTATGGTTAAAAGTTTTTCTGAAATTTTCATTCTACAAAATGCCGGAAAAACAACATATTCCTCAAATTTTTCTTGTTTGAAATTTAAATTATAAGATAATTTTTTTATGGTATTTTCATCTATACTATTTTGAGCATAAAAACCTTTTTTAAAATTAATATACTCTGTATCTTTATCACAATTCACATTAAACTTTTTCTGCATTTTTTCTATAAAATTAATTCCGAGCATCTGTTTTATAGCGCTGTTTATGTATTTATCCTCCTCTATATTCTTATTAAACAAAAAATAAATTTTATAATCTTCTACAAATTTTTCATAATTATAAAAAGATATGAAACTACCATTGGAATAAATTGCCGGAAACGGGATTATTTTTGAACAAAAAGCGCCCACAAAAAGATTTTGTTTAAAAACATATATATCCAACGCGGAAACAATCAACAAAAAAAACACAAGTATAATAAATAACAATAAGATTCTTCTAAATTTCATAATTATTGATTATTATTTGAAAAAAAATAAGCCCACCAAGATTTTATATTTTCATAAACCTTTAATTTTTCATTATCTTGATTTGTTATACTTTGCACTTCTTCCTCTTTTGGAAAAACTATTACTGTTTCTCCTGATTTCTTAAAACCTAACTTCTCTCTTGAAAATGACTCAACATATTCATCTGTTTCAAAATAGCTAATAAGATTTTTTAAATCTGAATTTTGTTTTTCTATACTATCAATTTGTGATTTTAAATTATTAATTTCATTTTTTACACGCCTTCTTTGTTGTAATTCTTTATATAAATTAGTAGCTAAATATATAGACAAAATTAACACAAATACAAAAAATATTTTTGATGAAAAAATTCTGAAAAATAGTGGTTCTTGTTTTCTTGCCATGCTTATATTATAACGAAAAAATATAATACATTCAAACTAAACACGCGCTTCCAAAATAAGATTTTTTATACGTTTGGCATTAAATACAGAGTCAAAATAAACATCTTGTCCGTTTTTTAAATCAATGACTAAATTTCCAATTTTTAAAATTTTCAAAAAGCCACAACTATATTCTATATCTATATTAGATATGCTATTAAGAGAAAATTCATGCATATTATTTTTAATAATCTCCCAATAACATAAAATACATTTCTTATTTGTAAGCACCAAACAATCATATTCCCATTTTTTATAAACTATATAACTTGAAATTATACAAAAAAATATTATTAATAAAAAAAGTATTAATCCATAAATACCTAATTTCATAATAGGCACCATAAAGAAAAAAGCGCATAAAAATACAAAAAAACGAAGCCCTATCTTTAAAAAAAGTAAAAAAAATGAATAATGAAATATTTCAAGCACTTCTTCATTTTCTAACAAATATCTGCTAAAATATTTATACGACATAACATTATGAAAAAAAATAAAGCAACAAAAATATTCTGGATAATAACTGCTATAATTGTTATATTTACCATGTTAGCATGGGCAGTTGGAGTTAATTATTTATACTAATCTCTTTTTAATACAGATAAATAAACATCTTGAGGCAATTCAACTCTACCAGTGGATTGCATTCTTTTTTTGCCTTCCTTCTGTTTGGCAAGAAGTTTTTTCTTTCTACTCACATCTCCTCCGTACAATTTCGCTGTAACATCTTTTCTTAGCGCGCTTAATCTCTCCGCTGCAATAACTTTTGAACCTATTGATGCTTGAATTTTTACTACAAATTGCTGACGAGATATTGTTTCTTTCAATCTATCAACAATTGATCTGCCAACTCTATATGCTTCATCTTTATACACAAAGGACGACAATGGTTCAATAAGTTCATCTGCTATATAAATATCAAGTCTTACCAAATCAACTCTCTCATATCTGACAAATTCATAATTTAAGGACGCATATCCACGACTTACACTTTTTAATTTATCATAAAAATCAACCAAAATTGGAGTCAGTGGAATTTCGTATTGTAAAACCACCAAATCTTTATCTAAATATTCTGTGTTAATATATACCCCGCGTCTATCAGTTGCTAAACCCATAACAGAACCAATATATTCTGACGGAGTTACAATATCCATTTTCACAATTGGTTCTTCTATAAAATTAATAAATTGCTCTTCAAGTTCAGCTGGTTTCGTGAGTTGAATATAACTACCAGCACTATCTTTTAATATATCACCTTTAAATTTATGAATCATTTCGTTTTTCAAATAAGCTTTGTATGCAACAGATGGAATCGTAACTACTAAATCCAAATCATATTCTCTTCTTAGACGTTGTAAAAATATATCGAGATGGAGTAATCCCAAGAATCCACATCTAAAACCAAAACCAAAAACCAATGACGAGTCCTTCTGAATTTCTATTGATGAGTCATTTAATTTTAATTTTTCAACAGCATCGCGAAGCTCTTCATAATTATCACCTCCTTTAGAATAAACTCCGGCAAAAACCATTGGTTTAACAATTTTATAACCCGGTAGAGGTTCGTTGGTTTCTAAAATAGAAGAAATCGTATCTCCAACTCTCACACTGCGCAAATCCCTTTCGCCTGTTATAATATAGCCAATTTCCCCACTTTTTAATTCATCTGTTTTTTCATGTTTTATCTTAAAACATCCTACTTCTAAAACATCTGATGTTTTTTCTGTTCCTAAAAATTTAATTTTATCACCTCTTTTGAAACTGCCCTCAAAAACCCGAACATAGCTTATAATTCCCTTATATTCATCATAAACAGAGTCAAAAATAAGCGCTCTATTTTTTGAAAAATTAATTTCCGGAGCAGGGATTTTCTCTATCACCTGATTTAATAATTTTTCTACATTTAAACCTGTTTTTGCAGAAATTCCAATTATATCATCTGGATTACAATGAATTAAATTAACAATTTCTTCTTTTGTTTTTTCTACATCAGCGGTTTGTAAATCAACTTTATTTATTACTGGCACTATTGTGAGATTTTGTTCTTGTACAAAACGCAAATTTACAAGTGTTTGCGCTTGAATTCCTTTTGTAGCATCAACTACTAAAATTGCGCCCTCTACACAGGCAATAGAGCGAGATACTTCGTAACTAAAATCCATATGACCCGGAGTATCAATTAGATTGAGAATATAATCTCCATATTTCATTCTAACTGGTTGCAATTTTATAGTTATACCTCTCTCACGCTCTAGATCCATATTATCGAGTAACTGGTTTTTCATTTCACGACTAGAAACTGTGTTAGTAATTTCTAAAAATCTATCTGCTAATGTAGATTTGCCATGATCAATATGAGCTATAATACAAAAATTTCTAATATTTGACATAATTTTAATTTAAACAAAGTCAGCGGTTTATTTAATTTTTATAAATTTCTTAAAAAATACTTTTATAAATTGAACTTCTTCCAATTTTTCAAAAACCGAAATAAAATAATACAAAACAAAAACTATTATAAATAAAATAATAAATTCTGTAAATAATTTTATAAACGATTCAATTCCAATATATTTTATATAAAAAAATCTAAAACCATAAATTAAAATAAAAATTATCACGCAGTTAAAAAATATTTTTAAAAAATATGATAAAAAACTTCTGACATTAAAAACTTTATATTTTATTGAAATAGTTATTAGAAGCAATAAACAATTTAAAATATTGCTAATTGAAAATCCTAGAGCTATTCCCATTATTCCCATTATTTTCGACAAGGCAAAACAAAATATTATATTTATGACCAAACTAATTATCGCAATTATAACAGGTGTTTTTGTATTTTCATAAGCATAAAATGCGCGCGCAACTATTGCTGAAATACATTGAAATATAAGTGATATACAAAAAATCCCCAAGATGTTAGCAGTATAATTAACATTTTGTAAATTAAAATTTCCAGCTCCTAAAATAATTTTTACTATTTCAAATTTTGTCAAAATCATAAACATAGATATTGGCAATACGAAAAATGTAATTTTTCTTAAATTTTTTTCTAAATAAATTTTAAAATCTTCATGATTATCATTTCCAACAAATTCTGATAAAACCGGGAATATGGCCACAGCAATAGAAACCCCGAAAATACTCACAACAAATGATTGTAAATTCAAACCAAAATAAAATACAGAAATACTTCCTGCAACAAGCGATGAGGCGATCATAGTAATAACAACTTGATTAATCTGATTTACAACAAGTCCAAAAGTTCTTGGAATCATTAACTTAAAAATTCTTAAAACATTTTTATCTTTCAGGTGAAATACAAATTCATATTTCCATTTTAATTTCAAAACCTCTACTAATTGGACTAAAAAGTGAAGTCCGGAACCAAGCACAACCCCCCACGCAAGCATGTCATAACCAAAATATTTTGATAAAATTATTCCTATTATAAGTCCTATGTTATAAAAAACTGGCGCGATACTGTATGTAATATAGGTTTTTTTTGCATTTAGTATTGAACTCATTACACTAGAAAATCCAAAAAAAACCACACTTATTAACATTATTGATGTAAGACGAGATGTTAGTTGTAATTGAAAAAAATCAAATCCAGGAGCCAATATTTTTACTAAAAAATCAACATTTAAAAACGCAATGAAACACAAAACTGATAAAATTATTGTAACAATATTCAAAACTGAATTTGATACTTTTATGGCATATTTTTCATCTTCTTTACTTAATTTTACAAAAACAGGCACAAATGCAGAAGCCAATGATCCTAAAATTAAAGAATTAAAAATAAAATCCGGAATTCTAAAAGCAGCAAAATAACAATCTAAAACCTGACCAGCTCCAAAACTTGCCGCAAGCATTCTATCCCTAACAAGTCCCAAAATCTTACTTAAAACAGAAAAAACGCTAATTAGTATAGCGCCACCCAGAACCGTCTTATTTAATCTTTTTAATATACTTTTTACCATAATTAACTATAATTATAACAAAATATAGCATAAAAAAAAGCCCTAATTTAAAATCAACCATAATGGTTGATTTTAAATATTATATATAAAAATATTAAGCTTGTGAATTTTCTGATTTAATTTCTGGTGTAGCTGAATTATTAAAATTAGCTTCTTTTATTTTTTTATAAACATAAGTCATTGCAATATATGAAATTGGAACTGTTACCAAAAGTCCAACACCAAGACAAAGCAATCCTAATAAATTAATTAACCCCAAAACAAAACCTAAAACAACAAGAGACCAAACTAATTTTTTCGTAATTTTATAACTATTTTTTAATGATTCTACAATTCCAAATCCCTCAACTATAAAATATGGATAAAAACTCAATCTTACTGAATATATAATCATAAAAATAAGAAACGCAACGCCTAAAATACACAATATAATCCTAATAATATAGACGATAGTATTTACTTTCAACGCAAATGTTAAAATAAAAAATGCTAAAATAGTTCCAGGAAACAAGAAAATAAAAACACTATACAAAATAGAGGTCAACAAATATTTAATAAACAAATTAGAATTCAAAAACAAATTTTTTATTTTTGGTTTTTCTGTTTTTTCATAAACAATATCAAGACACACCCGTACTATACCGATTGAAACAAGAATTTGTAAAAACCAAAATACTAAATAAAATAAAAATCCCACAACAGATAGTTCGTCTTCTTTTATTACAAATTCATTAATAAATTCTGGGGTATAAGATATTAAAAAAACTATAAAAAACATCAGGATAAAAAACCCTAAATGTTTTTTTACTTTTTCCCAGGAATAATTTACGACCTCCTTGATTGTAAAAATGTTTGTCATATTTTTATTTACTAGCTTTATCAGCTATTAATTATTATTTATATTAATTAAATTAATATGTCTTAAAAACTATTTCTTATCAAGAATAAATCCATTTACGAAATCTCTCGAAAAATCTACACTTGAATTAAAATTATCGAGATTAGACCAGATCAATTTTAATGTATCTGACCATGTATAATTAAACTCTATTTCTGAATCCACTCCAGATTGTTTTTGATAAATTATAGAATAGCTATTCATTCCATATTCCTCATCTTTAAATAATCTATTTAAAAATGATTTTAATGATTCAAAATTTAACCGAAATGGCAATTGATATTTTACATATACAATTTTTTCTTCTCCAGGTTTTATTTCTTGCCATCCAGCAAAAGTAGTTTTACCAAGTTCCTCAAATATTTCAATTCCAGACGCTTTATCAATTGAAATTCTACCCTGCAATTCTAAAAGTTTTCCAAATTCCTGTGACCCATATGCTGGCTTTACATAATCTTTTTCTGGAAAACTATCAAACCCACCGGCTTCTATTAGTTTACTTCCAAGTGGTACATAAATCCTAATATAATTTTTATTTTCTACTTGTGCAAAAGAATTATTTTCTACTTTATTAAACTTTCTTACAATTTTTACAGTATCAATGATATTACCATTGGATAAAACATCAACATTGTGATAAATTTTTTGGTTTATAAATTCATCTGTTTTCCCACCACCTATATTTGTATTTATAACAGATAAATAATCTTTTGAAGTTTCTTTAATTGAACCAGACCATCCATAATTATCAATAACTGATTCAAGAGACGAATCACTAAAATACATTTGTATATCTTTATTAGACAAACTTTTATCAAAAAGTTTTGCCATATCAAGATAATTTAAGTTTTTATCATTAAACAATCTGTCAATGATTTTTTCCATCATCTCACCTATAACTTTTTTTGGTTTGTTTTCTGCTTTGTCATAACGAAATTCTACAATATCTTGAATTTCTTTATAAAAATTTTTTTCTGTTATGTCTAAATCATATTCATCAATATGAACTGGACCTGTTAATTTTAAAACATCTAACATTACATCGCTATTTATTGATATAATTCCATCAACAGTTGTGCCACCAGCGCGTTCAAAATTCTCCATTATTGTATAATAAGAAGTAGGCGCATCATACCACCAATTCATATCCCAAAAATAAAAATTAGGATTTATAAGCCACATTGGTTTAGGAGCTATAAAACTGTCTGTTATGCCGGCTCTATAATCATAAGGCCCTCCACCGGGAACATTTATATTTTTTATTTCTCCATTTTGTATATCAACTATAGCAAGAGATCCTATAAAACCACCGGTTGGACGAACTTCATTGTTGTTTTGAAATAAAAATAAATATCTCTTAATTGTGCCATTTCCTAAAATTTTATTTGTTACATCAAAAAGCGATGTCAAACTATCAATGTTTGATGTAAGTAATGGGAATTTCTCCTTCATCAACAAAAATTTATCTCTATATTCTTTTGGTAAAACATCTGCGTCGATTGAGGAAATTTTTTCTCCAGCACTTTTTAAATTATTTTTTGATTTTTCTAAATTTTCCTGAATTAATCTAATTTTCTGTGTTAATGTAAGTCCTTCTTGCTCTGCAAGAGCTGAATTAATATAAACTGCTGATTCTGATAATAACCTTCCGGCTTCAAGCAATTTTTCACCATAATCAATCTGTTTTCCCTGGTTAGGAATCAACTTTAATATTTGATTTATAATTTCTCCATTGTCTGATATTTGATTTTGAGCTTCTATAAATTTTTGATTAGCGTCCGAAAAATTTACCTGCGCATTTTCAAAGTCATAACCAACCATTGATTTAATTCCACTTTCTAAATTATGATATGCTTGTTCAGAAATACCCAATACTCTTCCCCTTGTTTCTTTTAATTGATTTGCAAATGCGGAAAAATTAATTATCACAATAATTAAAACAGCTGTTATTACAAATGCAAAAATTTTCTTATAAAAAGTTAGACCACTACGACTAAACAATTTTGATGGTTCAATTTTCAAAACTTCAGACTTAATTTCTTTATACCTACTTTTTGTTGGCTTCTTTTCAGTAACAACAAATAGTTTATAAACTCCTCGTCCCAAAAGATCAATCGATGCAACAAGAGAAACTCCAGCATGAACAATACCATTTACTACCCACTTTATTGGATAAAGCGAATAAACAAAAAAATTATTAGCTCCTTCGCCCAAAAAGTAAACCAATTTTACAAATTTATTTTTTAATAGTATGTTTGCGATTTCTCTAAAATAAACCTTAGAAACCCGACCCAATGTTTTCTTTTTTGGAATTTCAAATCTTAATTCATTTTGTAACTTTTCTTTTTGTTCTTGTTTTTGTTTTAAATTTACTACATACTGAGAATTTTTATTTACCCCCGTAGTTCCAATTACTCTTGAGTTGCTAGAATCATCTTCATTAATCTTTATTTTATAATTAAAATTTTGCCTTAAAAATGCTGAATCAACAACATCTTGTTGTATAATTTTCTCAATTTCATTAAGTTCTTTTGAGGTCTCAATATTTTTCTCATCCTCAGATGTGTCTTTTTTATCTAAAAAATTGGGCGAGTATCCTATTTCAGCTTGCTCCAAAAATGAATCCAAATTATCTAAAATCTCATCATTACTATAATACAAAAAATTATCCTCGTTTTGTAATAAAGAATTTTCTTGCTGTATTTGTTCAAAACCCGCAATTGGTTCTGATTGTTTTTCTACTTTAGGAGTTATGGGTTTTGATTTCTTTTTTATAACAGAAAATTTCTTCCTAGAAACACTTTTTTTAGGAAGTTTTTTCTGCGAGACATTAGTCTTTTTCATATACTATATTATACAACCTTTTTACGATTTTGAGAAATGTTTTTATGGAAAATTTTATAAAAAAAGCACCTCGTTGCCAAGGTGCCCATCAAAAAGATATAAACGCAACACCTATTCAGTGTTGACTTTATACCTTTTTAAAACTTTATATATCCTTCAAATTTTCAATTGGAGGATTGTAAAAAAACTCAGGACCACTCCGATCGCGAAGCAACTCCCAACAATTAGGACAAAATCTAGAATACTCATTAATCTTGTCCAACTCGAAAATACACAGACAACAACGCCCACAAAGGCGAGGATACAGGCTGGAAGTCCAAGAACTTGATGCAAGTCTATTCCTTCAATTAGCCTGTTAAACCTTTGATAACCCAGGGCATTAAATTTGGGTTTAAAAAAGATCGGGATCATTTTTCCTCCTCGGAATATTTTGTTAACCAAATAATATCACAATATTAATATTTTGTCAATCATTTACAAAAAACAAAAAAGTGATCTAATTATAATCATTTTTACATATTAATTAATTATAAATCTCTAATGTCTGCTCTGCCATTTTCTCCCAACTATAATTTTTCAACAATTCTTGGGATTTGGCTCTTAGATCTTGTTTTAAATCATTATTACCTAAAATCTGACTTAATTTATCATTAAAATCACTTTCATCTTTTGGATTAAAATAAATTGCGCAATCTTTTAATATTTCTGGCAAACAAGAATAATTACTTGATAATACAACTGCTCCATTTGTCATGGCCTCAAGAGGCGGAAGTCCAAATCCCTCACAAAGCGAAGGAAAAACATAAACACTACATCTTTTATATAAAACGCTCAAATTTTCATCATCAACAAATCCTGTAAAAATTATATTTTTAAAATTATTCTGAATTACAAAATTTTTTAGTCGCTTATAAAAATAATCCTCTTTCCCAACTAATACTAATTCATAATTTTCAAAATTCTTAAATTTATTAAAAGCTGAAATCAAAAATTCTAAATTTTTATGTGGATAGGCGTTTCCCACATAAAGTAAAAAATCCTTTTTTGTGTTTAAATTCTCTAAAATATTATTATTTTCATTACTATTGACTAGGGCTCGGGAAACGCCTTCGTAGGTAACAAAAACTTTATCTCCTTTTATCTTAAAAAATTTTACAATATCGAGCTTTGTGAATTCAGACACTGCTATAATTGCTTTTGATCTTTTTACCGCATGAGAAATTATAATTCTATATAACAAATTTTTTAAAAAATATTTTATTGGCGAAAGAGTTGTTGCTCTAATAGACGGATATCTGGTCAGAATTAAATCGTGAATTGTTACAATAAACGGAAACTTTGAAAATATTGGCACATTAAAATGTGGGAAATGCACTAAATCTGGTTTTATTTTATTTAAAACTTTTGGAATTTCAATTTGTTCCCTTATTCCATACCAAGGAATATCGACTACTACTTTTGTAAAAGATGGATTATTTGAAATATATTTATTTTCATTTTCTTTATTTATTAAAATAAAATATTGATTATTGTAATCAATATTTTCCAAATTAAAAATTAATTCACTGACATATCTGCCAATTCCAGTTGCCGTTCCCATAAACCTAGCGTCAATTGCTATTCTCATAATTTTAAAACATTTTTAATAAATCTTCTGCACAAACTCTCCAATTATTATAATAATCTTCACTGATTTTTTTATTTTTATAAAAATTATATAATTCTTCATTTTCTAGTAGAGATTTTACGCCGGTATAAAATGATTGAATATTATAAGCTTCACATAGTATTGCGTTTTTCCCCAGAACCTCCGGCATTGAAGAGTTATTTGAGGAAACTACTGGCAAATTACATGCAAGAGCTTCAAGTGGTGGCAATCCAAATCCCTCATAAAACGAGGGCCAAATAAATATTTTTGCGCTATTATATAATTTTGGCAATTCATCATCATTTATATATCCTAAAAATTTTATTTTGGATTTAATAGGTTCTTTCAATTTATTAAAAACATAATCGAATTTACGCTTTGCCCAACCAAAATCACCACAAATTACAAGCTCTAAATCATGAAAATCGCACGACAACTTTTCAAAAACACTTAAAACGCAATCTAAATTTTTTCTTGGTTCAATTGTGCCGACATATAACAAAAAATTATCATTTAAATTATATTTATCTTTAAAATCCTGAATTTCTGAATCTTCCAATTTTCTATATATATTGGATATTCCTAGGCGATTTACGACTATTTTTTCTTTCTTTATATTAAAAAAATTTATTAAATCAAATTTTGTATTTTCTGAAACACAAATAATCTTATCTGCTCTTTTTATAAGTTTTTTAGGGCGTACAAAAAAGTGCCACAAATTTCTTTTAAAATCAAAAAAATGTTTAAACATTACAAAGCTAAGATCATGAATTGTGAGAATGAATCTGGTTTTTTTTGACAAAGCACATGAGGAAATATTTGGCATCCAAAAACAATCCAATTGTATATTTTTTTTCTTTGAAATTAGTTTATCAATTTTGGGATAATTTAAAAAAAAACTTGTAAAAAGAATAAGTTTACTAGGTATACCAAAATGAATATGGGAAACATTTTTATATTTTGAAATATCAAAATTAATATTAATATTTTTTTTACCAAAACTCACAAGATAGTATTCGTTTTCATTATCTATTTCAAAAAGACACTCTAAAACACTTTTTAGGTATCGGCCAATTCCACTAATATTTTCCTGTCTCAATGGTGTTATATCAATTCCTATTTTCATTCAATTTTTCATTTATGTAATTTGCAATTTCTGTTTCAAATCTTTCTTTAGAAAAACTCTGTGCATGATTTTTTATAAAATCATGATCAAAGTTCATTTTATTAAAATCTAAAATTGCTTCGGCAAGTGATGGCCAATTTTGTTCTTCAAAAAATACTCCGGTTTTCCCATCTACCATTGTTTCAAGCGCTCCGCCTTTTTTATATGCAATCACTGGACATCCTGAAGCAAGCGCCTCAACAAGTGAAATTCCAAAATCCTCTTCTTGTGGATGAATAAATGCTTTAGCTCGAGATAAATATTTAAATTTCTCTTCATCTCCAATCTCTCCTAAAAATTCTATGTTATTTTTTGCTTTGCTTTTATAATAATTAATATCTCCTCCGCCAATAATTTTTAATGGCAATTTTAATTGATTAAATGCTTGAATCGCTAAATCAATTTTTTTATACGGTCTAAGACGAGAAACTAAAATATAATAATTTTCTTTTGTATCAGAATAAAAATTTTCAACATCAACTGGTGGATAGATAACATGAGATTCTTTGTTATAATATTTTTTAATTCTCTGAGCTATAAATTTTGAATTTGCAATAAAATAATCAACCTCTTGAGCTTTTTTATAATCCCATTCTTTCATGTTTTCTAAAATATTTATAAGTATTGATCTCAAAAATCCCGGGACTCTCAATCCATCAACATATTCCTCCATATCGCTCCATAAATATCTTGTCGGTGTATGACAATAACAAAAATGCGTAGCGTTTTTTGGTTTTACTATTCCCTTTGCAAAAGCAGAGGCAGAAGAAAGAATTACATCATATTCGCTAAAATCAAAACTCTCCCATGCTTTTGGCATGAGAGTTAAAAATAACTTAAAGAGCTTTGTTGATAAAGGAATTTTCTGAATATATGAAGTTCTAATATCACAACCACTCAAAAATTCTCTACTTCTTTTATTGCAAATTAGTGTATAAATTGGACTTTTTGGATAAATTTTATGAAATTCCAAAAGCACTCTTTCTGCTCCACCAATTTGAAATAAATGATCATGAGTTATTGCTAGTTTCCTATCTTTCATATCAAGCATTATAAAAAATATAACAACATTAGTCAAACAAAAAATAGACGAAAAAAATCTTTCTAGTAAAATTTTTTTATTTAAACAGCTTCTTTTTTAAACAAAACTCTTATTGTTTTAAGAAGTATTCTAAGATCAAGCATTAAACTCCAATTTTCTATATAATAAACATCCAATCTCACCTCATCCTCAAATTTTAAATTAGACCTGCCTGAAACTTGTGCCATTCCCGTAATCCCTGGTTTTATTACAAGTAATTGCATTTGCTCATCTTTGTACTGAGCTACCTCACGAGGCTCATGAGCACGAGGCCCAACTAAACTCATTTGTCCCATTAAAACATTTAAAATTTGTGGTATTTCATCAATCGAAGTGCGTCTTAAAAACTTACCAACTCGAGTAATTCTAGGATCGTTTTTCATTTTAAACAATGGGCCATCATTTCTTTCGTTGAATTTTATAAGTTCATCTTTCATTTTCTCAGCATTAACCACCATTGATCTAAACTTATACATTTTAAATTCTTTATTTCTCACTCCAATTCTTGTAAGTTTCACAAGTATCGGCCCACGAGAATCAAGTTTTATAATAATTCCAATAATTATATAGATGGGAATAAAAAATATTAATCCTATAATTGCAAGACTCAAATCAAAAACTCTTTTCCAAATTCTTCCCCAGCCCTGAAGTCTAGTTCTTTTTATTTCTACAATTGGAATTCCTGCAACATCATCTACTTCAAAATTAATTACTCTTGTTTCAAGTAATGATGCTGTATATTTATAAACAATGTGTTTTACATTACATAAATTAATAATGGAAGAGACAAAATCTTTTTCAGCGTATGGATCTGTTAAGATTATTTCATCTATTTCATTATTTGAAATATAATTTTCAATTTCATAAATAGTATTTTCATTTATCGAAAATTGCTTTACAACTTCATATCCGTAAGTTTTATCAGTTTCAAATTTCGCTTTTAGAATTTCCGTATTTTCATTATTTCCAACGAGAATAATTTTTGTCTTTATGATTCCCTTTTTTGCTAAAATTCTTCTTGTAATATCAAGTGCTATTCTTTCAACCAATAACAATATCATTCCTATAATCCAATAAATTACCACTATAAATCTTGAAGAAAATAATCTCTGTTCAAAGAAAAAGGCAATTACAAGTATTAAAATAAAAGTTGAACAAGCGGAAAAAACTTTCGTAAACTTTTGATAAACTGTTCTTTTTTCAAAACTATAAAGTCCTGAAATCATGAAAACAATAATTGCAACAAATGAAGTTCCGACCAATATTTGTAAAAATAAAAAAAACGGTAATTCAAAAATTACCGGCCTGTATTTTGTTACAAATTCTGCAAATCTCAAATAATAAGCAATTATACCCGATACAATAAGTAAAATAAAATCAAGTGGAATTTCTATTACATTTAAAAAGAGTTTATTTTTTACCATAAACTAAATATAATAAATTTTGCTAAATTAGTTATAAGCCGAATTCTGTTTCCTCCAAAGGAGGCGATGATCATCTATCTTGTCTATTTATCACTAAATAGATCTAGCAACTTACCACTCCCGCGAATGGGATTTCTTAGTTTTGCACCGAATAGAGTTTACCTCTTCTCTATTGTCACCAATAGAGCGTCTGAGCTAATTATCTCAGAATTTCACCCTTAGATAATCAAATTAGTTAAGCTAATCAGATTATCAGGAATTTTTTCTGTTGCACTTGTCCTCTTTTAAAATCACTTTTAAAAGGGTTGCTGTTAGCAACTATTCCTAAGTTATAAAACTTAGCAAAATGGTGTTCGGACTTTCCTCGATAAACCATAATAGTCTATCGCGATCATCCACTAATCTAGCTTATATATATTATAACAATTATTTAATTTTGTCAAATAAAAAGGTTTATTTTCCCCTAGCAAGTTCTTTAAAGAAATTCAAAACATTATCATTTTCATACCAAGATCTCTTTTTCGAATCGCTTAAAATGTTCTCCCTAAAAGATTTCATTTCTTCTTGATCATTTAAATCTTTGAAAAAATCTAGAATTCTTTCATACTCTCTTGCCACATCTTTTTGATTTACACTATTTGCATATTCAACAAAATATTCTAATTGCAATATTATTTGATCTATAATAATTAAACGAAATGGATGATTGATAAGTTTTTCATTACTTCCTTTTTCATTATTCATTGTGGCTCTCCACAATCTTATTACGCTTTCTAAATTAATCATATCAATCCCTATAATAAGCTTTGGAATATTTTCTAAAGATAATTTATCTGAATTCTCTGACTTAAAGTATTTCACATTTGCTAGTCTTCCATTTGTAATATCCCTTTTGATTGTGTTTATCTTTTTTGTTAATGCATCTGTATTAGAAGTAAGTGTCGCGTCATAAGCCAATGCTAAATGTTTATATTCATCTGATTCTTCTGGTAATAACTCCATCACGGTATCAACCTTATTATGATAATCATCATACTTACAAGTACTAATTGTATGCACATTCATACCAAGTATTAAATTTTGCTCTATTTGATTATACAAAAGAGCCTCTAAAATTGTACCTATTTTTTTATTTTTTTTTGCTAAATCACTATTCGATTGATCAAAATCTTTTTCAAGGGCTTGTACATATTTTTTATCTTCATTTATTTGACTCTGTTCATATATAGTCAAAAAAGCTGGATCATCCATATCTATTGTATCAATCCCGAGCTGCTCAAGTGCAATTTTATAACATTCTTCTAAATATTCTGGATTTCTAAATGTTTCGTTGCTACGCTTAACCCTCTCTGCTTCTTTTAAGAGTCTATTTACACTACTTTCAAATGTCATATTATTTTTATTAATTATAAATATTATTATTAATATACTATATAAATTAATTATAGGCAAAATTAAGTATTGACAAAAATAAATGGTATGCTATAATATGAGTTCCTAAAAATTCTAAAGGGGGAAAATATGATATTTATCAAAAATCCACTGGAAAAAAAATTGGTTATGAATTTTATGGATGACTCGTGGATTAAAAAGCTTTTAATTTGGATTATAAATCACAGGGGCGATCTAGAGATTCATATTGACTGGGGATGGGAATATAAAACAATCAAACCCACCCTATCAAATCCAATAAGAATAATTGGATTAAAAAATTCAACAATGATTTTCTGGGATGAATTTTTGTGTCTCAACAAAAACGACAACCCAATTAAATTCATTAAAGAGTTAGTGAAGGATTTATAGAGCTAGGATTCTAAAAAGAATTTCAGCTCTATTTTTTTATAGAATTAAAAACTTCAATTGTTTTTCTCGCTGTATTTTCCCATGTATAATTATCTAAAATCTGATAATTTTTTTCAACTAAATAATTTCTAAACTCTTTATCCACTAATATTTTCATGGCCTTTTTTATAGCGTCTTTTGAAAAATCTTGAGTGTAACAATTTTCATCTAAACCTATTTCTCTGAAAACTTCTATATCAGAAATCAAAAGTGGGACTTTTGAAATCACTGCCTCAAGTATTGTCATTCCAAATCCTTCAAAATTTGAAAAGTTCAAATACAAAGAGCAGTTTTTGAGAATTTGAATTTTCTCTTCTTCATTTACATAACCCAAAATTTTTATATTATCTTTAAACCTTGAATTATCGATTCTTAATTTTATTTTATCATACCCATATCCAAACTTGCCAATTAAAACCAATTCATAATCTGTGCCAAATTCATTGCAATAATTTTCATAAAAATCTATAAGACCAACTATATTTTTCTTTGTTTCTAATCTTCCGATATATACAAAATATTTTTTTAAATTAAATTTTTCCAATACTCCTCTATCTTCGATTATATTATATTTTTCAAAATCAATTCCATGCTCAATAACTTTAACTTTATTTTCATCAATTTTATAAAATTTTACTATGTCCTTTTTTGTAAATTCCGATGGAGAAATTATAATATCTGCTTTTTTTAATTTTTTTGCGCCTAATTTAAGTGATAATAATTGTAATTTTGAATAATATTTCGGGTAATACTCATAACCCAAATCGTGCCATGTAATAATTTTTTTGAATTTACATGCTGGTAAATTATGAGCTGGGGAAAAAAATAAATCTAAATTATATTTTTTAATTCCTGAACTTAATTTTATAATTGTCCAAAATTTTTTTATTGGCCAATTTAAAATAACATTTTCTACATTTTCAAATTTAGTAAATTCTTCGCTTAATTTCTCCCTGGAAAATAAAAAATATTGATTTTCTCTATCAATATTTAAAATATTTTTAACAACATAATAAGAATACCACTCCGTGCCAGTTTTCTCTTTTATTTCAATTCTTGAACAATCAATTCCAATATTCATAATTTTAGCCAACTTTGGACTGTTAGTTTTTAGTTTCCAAAAATTAATTACTAAAAAATACTACTTCGAGGATAATAAGCTTCTCTTATATGATTCTAAATTTTCAAGTGCGATTCCAGTTCCTTTTGCTACACAAAGATATGGATGATCAGATACATATGTTGGAACTCCTGTTGTCTGAGTAAATAATTTATCAAGATTTCTAAGCTGAGCCGTGCCTCCAGACAAAATCATTCCTTTATCCATTACATCAGCGGATAATTCCGGAGGAGTATCAAATAAAACTGATTTTATTGCTGAAATAATACCGTAAATATCATTTTGCAATGCTTCTGTTATATCATCTGATGTTATTCTTAAAATTCTTGGAAGTCCGGTTATCATATCTCTACCTTTTATTTGCATGCTCATTTTCTCTTTATCATCTAGAAATAAAGCTGAACCAATTTTAATCTTTGATTGTTCTGATGTTGATTCACCTATTGCTAATCCATATTTTTTCTTTATGTGCTCCATTATAGCTAAATCAAATCTAGTACCACCAATTCTAACAGATTTACAAGTTACTATTCCACCAAGCGATATAACGGCTATTTCTGTTGTACCACCACCAAGTTCAACTATCATATGTCCTGAAGCTGATCCAATTGGAATTTCCGCACCTATCGCGGCTGAGAGTGGTTGTTTAATTATATAAGCAGCTTTTGCTCCAGCAGAAATTGTAGCGCCGATAACAGCCCTTCTTTCTGTTGAAGTAATCCCAGCTGGAACAGATATCATAATTTCAGGTCTAAATATTTTAATTCCCGAAAGCGCTTTGTTGATAAAATATCTCAACATACTCTCGGTGGTTTTATAATCAGCTATAACTCCATCTTTCAATGGTCTGTATGCCATTATAGAATCTGGGGTTCGACCAATCATTTCCTTGGCTTCATTTCCAACAGCCAGTACTTTTTTGTCTATTGTTGAAATAGCAACAACAGAAGGTTCATTTATTATAATTCCCTTTTTTGGTACATAAACTAATGTTGTTGTTGTACCAAGATCTATTGCAATTTTTTTTCTAAACATTATTTTATATCTAAAATTTTACACTTTATTATGCCCCTTGGAACATCTACTTCAAACTCATCTCCTTTGGATTTTCCCACAAACGATTTACCAAGTGGAGAATTATAAGAAATTAATCCTTTTAGTGGATCGCTATCAGTGGCTCCGACAATTTCAAACTCCTTTCTCTCTCCATCAAAATCAACAACGATTTTTGATCCAATACCAATAGCATCACCCCTTGAAGAGACTGATGTGTCTACGACACTAGATGTTTTAAAAAGATGCTCAATTTCTAAAATTCTGCCCTCTATAAAAGCTTGTTCTTCCTTTGCATCTTGATATTCTGCATTTTCAGATAAATCCCCAAATTCTCTTGCTTTATCTATTCTTTTTGCCACTTCCAATCTTTTCGTCTTTTTTAAATATTCAAGCTCTTCTTTTAATTTTTTATATCCATCTTCTGTTAGAAAACTTTTATTTACCATAAATTTGTTCATTTTAATAGAAAAACTAGACAGCGCAAAAGCTCCCTATCACAATTATTCAAGGCAAAACTTCGTTTTGCCTATCTTCAAGATACCATAATAAAATATCTCTAGCAAGTGGAACAGCAACACTACTACCCTCTCCACCACCCTCTATTATAATTGTAATAACTATTTCTGGATTTTCATATGGCGCATAACCAGTAAACCAAGCGTGTGTTTTCCCCTCGTTGCCAAATTGCGCTGTTCCTGTTTTACCAGCTGTTGCAAAAGGAAGAGTATTTAAAAATCTAGAACTACCAGAAATAACCCCCTCTCTCATACCATCCTGAACTATCGCAATATTTTCTTTACTAATAAAATTGGAATTTTTTATATTTATCGGCATTTTATTTACTGCGCCAGTATTTTCAACTATTGAATCAACTATCTTTGGCTCGTACAAAATACCACCATTTGCAATTACACTTGTCATCATTGCTACTTGAAGTGGTGTAACAAGCGCATCTCCCTGTCCAATACTTAAATGATATGTATCTCCTATATACCACGCCTCATTTTTTGTTTCTTTTTTCCACTTTTCTGTTGGTAAAAACCCATCAGCCTCAGATGGTAAATCAACTCCAAGTTTCTCCGATAAACCAAATTTTTTTCCATATTCTACTATTTTTTCAAGTCCAAGTCCTTGAAAATCATTATTACCACCACCAACAATATAAAAAAATGTATTAACTGATTCTGCAATGGCCTTTTTTACATTGGTAATTCCGTGACCTCCAGATTTCCAATCAGGAAAAAACCATTGTCCAAATCTAATGCCACCAGTACTCAAAAAGCTAGTTTTTGTATCAATTATTTTTTCTTGCAAACCAGCACAAGCAACTATTAACTTAAAAGTTGAACCAGGGGGATACTCCCCTGAAATTGCCCTGAAAAACATTGGAAAATTTTCATCCTCTACAAGTTGTTTATATTTCTCGTTATCTAATTTTTCAGAAAAAATATTATTATCATAAGAAGGTAATGATAAAATAGACAAAATTCTTCCATTTCTCGGATCAACAGCTACAATACTTGCTTTCTTAAACCCGGTTTTATTTAAAACATTTGATAATAATTCATAAATTTTTGTCTGCAAATCCCAATCAAGCGACAATACAAGATTTTTACCATCAATAGGTTTTTCATAGGCAACTTCCTTAATTTCCTGCCCCAATGAATTGACTTCAATTTTTCTTTTTCCAAACTTACCACGTAAATAATTTTCATATGAATATTCTAGACCAGTTTGTCCTATTTTATCATCAAGATAATAATCACTATCTTTTAATTTTAAATATTCATTCTCTGAAATTTTACCCATATATCCTAAAATATGAGAAAGCATTTCCTTATAAATATATTCTCTCTTATTTTTTATAACAACAGAAACTCCATTTAAATTTTTTATAGTCACCATCAACTTCATGGCATCATCATAATCTAGGGACTCTTTTATAATTCTCGGCTGAAAATTTTCAAGAGTATTATCCGAAACATATTTTGATAAATCCAACTCATTGTCCCTAAGAGCTTGTCTTAAAATATTTTGTACTTTTAAAAATTCATCATTATTCTCAGGAAGATCTATTGGCACAATCTGTAAAGAAAAACTTGCCCCATTTTTTAAAAGTGGCTTTAAATTTTTATCATAAATAATCCCCCTATTTGGCTCAACTCTTTTTATTCTAATTCTATTTTTATCTGCAAAAATTCTATAATCATCTCCTCTTATAACCTGTAAATAAAAAACTCTACCAAGAATCAATACCCATATACCAATCATAAAAATAATCATTATTGAAAATCTATACTTATTTAATAAAACTCCTATGCTACTACCACCATCAAATGTATTTAAAAAATCCCCCATTTCTTTTTTGTGGGAATAGTCTTTTATTATAGAATTTTTTTTATCTGGTCTGGATTTTAAATCTAGATCAGATATTTCAAAATAATCCATATCATCCTATCGAAATAAATCTATTTTTAGTTTTACGAGAGAATATATTAGTAAAAAAATAAAGTATAGAAGCAACAATTACATTAAAAAACATTCCTTCAAGCAACATAATCAGATGCTTTTTAAAATTTATATTATACATTCCCCAACCAAGACTCTTTATTAATATATTAAAAACTGGAAAAAGAATAAACAACAAAACAACTCCTATTAAATTCATCCAAACATAAGTAGAAAACCTATCATTAGGCAATAACTCCTTTTCTATATAATAAAGCGCTGTAAAAATTAATAAAAAAGAAAAAATATAAGCTCCAAAATTTATTGCAAAAAAATCTAAGATTAATCCACCCAAAAAAGCCATTAACAATGCGTCATTTGGTCCATAAAAAAATAGAATATAAATAAAAAATATAAGCGAAATATTTAAATTAAAAATTCCAAAATCGAAACTAGATTGTATTATAGAAAAAATCAAACATAGGAAAATTATAAGAATTTTAAATCTCATTGAATTATCATAACATTAACAAAGTTTAAAAAATTGATATCAAAAAATGGATATATAATAGCTGTTTTAAAATAATCTCCATCTGAAAAAGACAATTCTTTTATATGTCCAATAACCAAACCTCTTGGGATATGCTCCTCAAAACCAGAGCTTATTATAATATCACCCTGTTTAACTTTAGAATCAAGCGGTATATAATGCATTTCCATTGCATTTGCTAAATTACCACTCAATATTCCCGAAATTTTTTCCTCTCCTAAAATTGAAACGCTAATTAAACTATTTCTATCAGATAAAAGCATTACATCTGAAAAATGATCGTCTGCTTTTAGTATTGTTCCTATTAGAACACCATTATATAAAACTGGTAAATCGTCAAAAACTCCATCTTCTTTTCCTATATTTATTCTTACAATATTACCACTATCTAAATTAAATCCCGACACAACCTCTCCTGTTACAAATTTAAAATTCGAGCTCTTGACATAAGCTAATTCATTTTTCAATACCGCGTTCTCTTCTTTTAATTGCTCTAATTGAGCATAGTCAATTATTTTTTCAGATAACTGTTTATTTATATCCTCTATTTTATTTTTAATTTCCTTATAGTGAAAAACATAATAAAAATAAGAATCCATGCCTTGACTTAAATCATAAGAAGCTGATCTTGGTTTCTCCGTAATTCTAAAAAAAAAGTTTTTAATTGGGGAGAGTAATTTATTATAGTTAAGAATGATAAATAATACTGAGATTATTATAATCCATAAAAATAACTTTCTTTTTATTGGTTTTCTCATATATTTATTTTATATCTTCAAAAAAATCCTATCTTTTTTTGTAGTCAGAAGTAGAAGGTAGTAGTAGGTCTTTTAAATTATCAAAATCTTCTAAAACTATCCCTATGCCTCTAGCAACAGTAGTCAATGAATCATCAGCTATCACAACCGGAATTAAAGTTTCTTCATATATGAGTTTATCTAAACCTCTTAATCCAGCACCGCCACCAGATAAAATCATACCTCTTTGATAAAGATCGGCAACAATTTCTGGAGGTGTTTGTTCTATAACATCTTTTATTGCAATGATTATGGAATCCACGGATCTTTTTATGGCGTCTCTTATTTCATCACTCTTTATTACTATTTCTTTCGGCAATCCATTCAATAAATTTCTACCTCTAATTTTTATTCTCAATCCTTTTTCAAGTGGTAAAACACTGCCTATTTTTATTTTTGCCTGTTCTGCAGATCTAGGACCGAGCAATATATTATATTTTTCCCTTATGTATTCAATTATATCATTGTCTAATTTTTCTCCGGCAATTTTTAATGATTTTGATGAAACTATTCCACCAAGCGAAATAACTGCAATTTCTGTTTTACCACCACCCATTTCAACAACCATACTACCATTAGCTTCCTGTATTGGTAATCTAGCGCCTATTGAGGTGGCGATTGGTTGTTCAATAAGGTGCACTGCTCTAGCTCCTGCTGAAATTGCAACATCTTCTACTGCTTTTCTTTCTACCTCTGTTATATCAAGTGGAACGCCGATTATTATTCTAGGACGAGGTGCGAAGGAAAATGATTCTTTATGGATTTTATCAACAAAATATTTCATCATTTTTTCTGCAACTTCAAAATCAGAAATGATGCCATTTCTCAATGGCTGAACAGCTGAAATATGTTGAGGTGTTTTCCCTAGCATGCGCCTTGCTTCTTCACCAACTGATAAAATTTGATCTGTTCTTAAATTTATTGCAACAACAGATGGTTCATTTATTACAATGCCTTTGGTTTTTAAATAAACTAGAGTGTTTGATGTCCCCAGATCAACACCTATGCCTTTTGATAATTTTCCAAAAAAATTTTTCAACATATTATTTAAAAAATTCTTTATTTAATAATTGCAAAGATTCTTTTTGTGATATTATTGTGCCTACTTTTTCATCTCTTTTTTTTACTTCAATCTTATCTCCCAATTTATCACTTAACACAAATCTATAATAAATTCCAATTAAATCAGAGTCATTAAATTTCACTCCAGCATTTTCATTTCTATCATCATATAGTACTTCAATATTATTTTTTTGTAAAATGTCATAAAATTGATAATTCACTACTTAAGTATATAATTCAAATATATTTTGACATTACATTCAATATTCTTTTAATTTCCTTATTTACATTTTCATCATCATAATCTCCACTATGAGCAGTATGTCCCTTATAAGATGCTTTTTTCTGATCTAGATGCAAATCAAACTCATGCAAATCTTTATTTTTTTTAAAATATAAATGCCATCTAGGGTAGAATCCGATATTTGACAATCTTCTTATGTAACTATTCTCGTATCTTGGGTGCAAATGATAACCACAATCTCTCAAAATGGTATTTAAATTTTCTTTAAATTCTGCTTTTACTTGAAATTTCATTTATTTATGAAAAATATATTTTAAAACATCTTTATATGTAACTAAAACCATGAGTAGCATTAAAAGACCAAATCCAATGTTATGAACAATTGCTTCAATTTTTTGATTATTTGGTTTTCTTCTGATTTTTTCAATTAGTAAAAATAAAAGTCTCCCGCCATCAAGAGCTGGAAAAGGGAATATATTTATAATGGCTAAATTTATTGATAAAAGCGCCGTAAAATTTAATAAGTACTCAAATCCCATTGCAATAGCATGTTTAGTAAAAACAGCAACGCCGATTGGACCAGAAACATTTTCTGTTCCTCCGCCATGAAATAGTTCAGCAATGAAATTATAAAATGCCTGCACAATAACAATAGTTAAATTTATTCCAGCCTTAAACCCATAAAACAATGCCTTGTGTATAGGATAAGAAACAAGCCCAACATCAACCAGAGACACGCCAAAAACCTTACTATCTGTTACGCCGTCTATACTCTCTGGCTTAATATTTACAGTTTTATTATTTCCTTCACTAATTAACAGTACCTCTATATCATTATCTTGATTATTCTGGATATAATCGATAGCATTTTTTGAATTATCAAAATTATTACCATCAAGAGATATTATATAATCTCCCAATTTAACGCCTGCTTTTTCTGCTGAAGAACCCGGATATATTTCTATAATCTGAATTTTTTTGTCCCTAATTTTAGCATCTGCTGAAACTCCATCAAGTGATGTTGGTATTCCTATAACAAACCCAATACCAAGAGCGACACATGCTAAAACAAAATTCATAAAAACACCAGCAAAAAGAACTATTGCCCTTTTCCAAATTGGTTGATTTATAAAACTATCTGGATCGTTACTTTCTCCTGATTCACCTTTAATTTTTACAAACCCTCCTATTGGAATCAAATTTACTGAATACATTATTCCATTCTTTTTTATACCAAAAATTCGTGGAGGAAAACCAAAACCAAATTCCTCTACTCCAATACCGAGTTTTCTTGCTGTATAAAAATGCCCAAGTTCATGGACAAAAACTATTACACCTAAAATTAAAAAAAATATTACTAAAGTTAAAATCATATTATTATTTATAAAGTTAAAAAATTACAAAACATAAAACATTAAAAACAAATATTTTAAACTTTATGAATAAGCATCTTAAAACCTATTTTTAAATTTTCATTATATCTTCTTCTTTTACTTTTGCTAAATCATCAATTTCTTGCGTTTTATCTCTTGTAAGTTTATCCAATTCTTCAATAAAAGAAAATTTTTCATCTTGAGAAATTTCCTTATCTCTCTCTTGTCTTTCAATTTCTTTTTTAATTTTTTCCCTCAATTGTCTTAGTATAATTTTTGCATCCTCTTTTTTTTCATTTAAAATTTTTATTATTTGTTTCCTTTTTTCTTCTGTTAATGCAGGAATTCTTGCTCTAATAGTGCTTCCCGCAACAGAAATACTCAAATCTAAATTCGCCTCAGATAATGCTTTTTCAATTTCTTTTATAATGCTTTTATCCCAAGGTTCTATTTGAAGCAACGATGCTTCGGGAACACCAATTGAAGCAACCTGTTTGAGTGGAGTTTTTACTCCGTAACATTCTACAAATACATCCTCTATCATAGATGAATGTGCTCTACCGGCTTTTAATTTATCCATCTCCTCGCGGAAATGTGAAATTGCCTTATTGTAATCTTCTAAAAATGATTCTATAAATTGTGACATAAATATTTTTTTCGCAATAGCGAAATAAGTTAATTATTAATTATTATTAATTTGCTAATTTTACGGCCATAAAAATACTATTAACATTTGCATGATCAACTATCATATCAATCGGAATCTGATTGGTTGTTAATGTTTTAGCGGTCCAAGTATTGCCACCATCTAAACTTTTGTAAAATTTCTTATAAATTGTATAGTAAATTTCTTTAGGGTTATTTGGATTAGATGTTATGGAATAAATATCAACACTGCCTGGTTTTGAAAGAAGATTTAGAACATTCCAAGTATTACCACCATCCTGAGAATAAAAAATTCCATATTTGTTAGCATAAAAAAATGCGTCATCTTTTGATAAATCAAATTCAAAATCCTTGTATTCTTTTATACCAGCCAATTGTTTACCATCTCCTAAATTAATATTATCCGCTATATTTATCCAATCAACTCCTTCATTCTCTGATTTAAAAATTCCACTCCAAAATGTACACACATAAAGTATTCCTGGATTTTTATGATTCATTACTAATTTCGATACTGCAATATTATCAAAACTTTTTATCATACTCCATCTACCACCAAAATCTTCACTTTTATACAACCTACCATCTCCGGTTATGGCGTATACTTTATTTGTATTTATGTGGTCAACTACAACAGATCTAAAGTTTTGATTATTTGAATCAACATGAATTTCTCTCCAATTCCTTCCACAATCTTCTGATTTATAAATTCTTCTATTAACTGCTGAATACCAGGTACACCTATACTTACTATCTATTGAAACATCATACACCACGCCTTTATTGGATAATGTTTTTTGCCACCCAAGACCACCATCAAAAGAATATAATAATCCATCCTGTAGCGTTCCTACATAAATTGCTTTTGGATCGTTTAAATCTTGCTTTATAAAAGTTGATTGTCCGCTTTTAAAAAACGATCTGTTTGGACCAACATTCAAAAACTCTACTTTCTGTGTCCATGTTTCTCCCTTATCATAACTTATATACACCCCCGAATCATCACCAGTTTTTTTATTAGATCCAAGTTGTATTGAACATCCTGTTAAAACAAAACTTAAAACAATTATTAAAAAAATTTTTATTTTTGTATTCATAGGATTAGATTGATCAAGCTAGATTAAGCTAAACTCAATCAGCTCGATTTATTTATATTATTAATAAATTTTCAAAAATTAATTTTGGATTTATATTATTATAAATAATATTTCTTGATTTGTTTGCAAAATTATAAAATTCCAAAAATTGTTCCATTTTATATTTATGTGCGATATCCCTTATTTTGTCTTGTAAAAAAACATGAATTAATTCAGCATGCTCATCTGTTTTTAAAACACATATATCTCTTCCTATCCTCATAAAATCAATCAATGTTTTTGATAGGATGTTATAAGAATCTGCACTTTTTGACTTATTAACTAATTTTTCAACCCACTTAAATTTATCATTTATTGAACTATCGATTATCTCTACGGTATCATATAAATCTTGTTTTCTTCTCTCCCATTCCTTGGGATTTTTTAAATATGCTATTGCGACACCAGGAGCGCCTCCAGAAAATTTTGACAACTCAAAACTTAAATTTTTGTCAGCACCATTATTTAATAAATAATCATAAATTTCTTTTTGTTTAACGCCTCCAAAAATAATATTCTGAGAACGAGATTTAATTGTTGGTAAAATTTTATCAACATCCTGTGCTATCAAAATTACAAATGAATTTTTTGGTGGCTCTTCTATTATTTTTAAAAGTGCATTTGATGACTCTTGACTGAGTCTATCCGCACCATTTATTATACCAACTTTAAATTGTGAACGCATTGGCGTTAAAGAAAATTTTTCCCTAAAATCCCTAACTTGATCTATTCCTATATCTCTTTTATTTTCCAAAAGAGACACTTGTATTAAATCTGGATGTATTCCGTTTTTTAACTCCAAACAATCACCGCACTTATTACATGGAATACTCTCTTGATCTTTGCAAAATATAGACTGAATAAAATATTTTGCAATTGTTTTTTTACCCACATCCTCTGGTCCGGAAAAAAGATAAGTATTTAAAAAATTTTTCGTTTTTAAAATTTTTTGTAAATGTTTTATTATATTTTCATGACCTAAAACATTCCAATTATACAAAAATTTATCTTCCTTCATGTAGCTTAGAAGTTTTATGTTTAACAAATTAAGAATATCAAATTTTTAAGGTTTTTTCAATGTAAAAAATAATATAAAAAGTTATCCACAGCCTACTCTTGACAAATTTTACAGATATGATATACTCATCAATCAACATTAAGAATGCAATTTGAAAATTTATAAATATTTTGGATCTGTAAAGGGCAGAATTATGCAGAAGAAAAGCGATAAATTAGCTATAAAAGAGCAAAAATATATAAAATGGCTCTATTTATAAAAGCGAACTATCTTTCTTCTACATAATTCTGCCCTATAAAAGGGTAAATAAGTAAAAAGGAGTTTATCATGGACCCTCCTTACAAAAAAGACCGGCCTAAAAAACGCCGGTAACCCTAAAAAGGTACATCGTTAAAGAGAGTGGGGAATTTTTACCCACTCTCACAAAAAGCCAACAAACACCCCCCGGGAGGAACAATGTACTCAGGTTTTACCTAGCTAGAGCCCTCCCTAAAGGGCTCGATCCAAAATACAAAAAAACCGTAGTCACTCCGCATGGCAAGCTCGGACCCCAACATAAAAGCGTTCCGAGCAAAATGCCCACACCGTTCGTGCCATTGCTGAAAACACAAAAGAACACGAACGATGTGCCTATATTATTGACTACGGAAATCCCCTCAATGGCTCATTGGGATGGACCCCGGCTGGTTAATAATCACCCGGGCATATCATCCCCTAATCAGCGCCCTCCCTTTATAAGGGAACTCGCGCTACTCAATTCGCCATTGTGGGGAAATTGAATGGGGCAACGAAAACAGCCCCAGATGAGCTAGTTCACATAAGCTCATTTCCTCCGCGGGGGAATCAACTGTGGATATGTGCACTGGAGTGGCCACCCGGTGCAAGAAAAAAAGTGCCATTAAAAATCTCAGCTCCTTTCTATGAGGCCCTCTTCTGCACAAGGACCCAAGGAGCTGAGACACCGATGGTAGAGGTGCTCTTTTTAGCGAAAAGCTGAAAACTGCCTGGTATGACATTATGAGGGAAATCCTCGGTCCAATGCCTAGCTAAATTGAGCCCTCTCCACGGTTAAGTAAGAAAAAAAACTAAGTCCGGCACCCCACACACCTCTGATTCACAAGAATAAAAACTACTCATCGGGGTGCCGGCATCTTTTCAAAGGAGGAAAAGATGAATAAAAAAATTGATTAATGCTCCGGTAAGATAAGGCGCAATGCTGATGCTACCGGAGCTCATATTTTTTATAAATCAAAACAATCTAAATGTATTGTTTTTTTTGTTTATTAAAATTGACCAAGTTCAGATACATATTGGACTCATAAATAGAAAACAATTATTTGTCCAATATATACTGACTAATACAAAAAGCGTACTATTCTAAATAAATATGCGACATAGAAAATGATATAATTGATATGCATATAACAATTAAATATCAAAATCTATGTCACAATATGATTCTATCACAAAAATAAGGATTTGTTGGAGCCTTTAT
>Ga0208040_1000452_pt1 | contig 49192 bp, 47 predicted proteins | sample AD_UKC083_MetaG_FD_184431 | JGI IMG/M metagenome (GOLD analysis project Ga0208040, IMG submission 184431) | Active sludge microbial communities of municipal wastewater-treating anaerobic digesters from USA - AD_UKC083_MetaG (SPAdes) (version 2) | ecosystem: Engineered > Bioreactor > Anaerobic >...
AGTGCGTGAACGCCCGATAACTCGCGGCCCCCTATAGGGGGCAGGGGCAGGCAGACTGACCTCTATCCCTCGACCAGAGTGACGACTACCAGAAAATGTGCGAAACATCCTTTACACTACCACAATGGAGGTTCCTCGCACAAGCGTGCAGGGAGACCCAGGCCGGCAGTCCATGTTCGGCTCCACCTTGGAGCCCACGGAGAAGGGTGACATGCATGGCGTGACGTTCCTTGGGTTGCTGCTGTTTGCCAGCGGCTTCCTCTACCTCGGCGTGCCGTACGTCTACATCAAATGGCTGCGTTATCGGCAGGACCGTCGGATGAAGACACAGTCGTACATCGCGTTGACCTTCGACGACGGGCCCGGCTTCCGTCTGACGCCGGCAATCCTGGACCTGCTGTCGGAGCACGGGGTCCGCGCCACCTTCTTCGTGCTGGGAAGGAACGTCCAAGGACGCGAGAACCTCGTCCGGGCGGCAGCCGATCGAGGGCACGAGATCGGCACGCACTCGTACGACCATCTGCACTCCTGGAAGGTCTGGCCGACCCGCGCGATCGCCGACATCCGGCGCGGCCAGGACGTGCTCCGGCGATTGCTGAAGACCGAGGACGTCTTTCCGTTCCGCCCGCCGTGCGGCAAGGTCAACCTGTTCACGCTCCTGTTCCTGCTGTGCAAACGGATTCCCATCTGCATGTGGACGCTGGACACCCGAGACACTTGGCCGGCCGAGAGCCGAGACGGCGAGGCGATTGCGGAGGCCCTTCGTCGCTCGGGCGGCGCCATCAGCCTGGCCCACGATTTCGATCGTACCGGGACCAGCGTCGACGACTACGTCCTGACCACTCTGCGCACCACCCTCAAAGTTGCCAAGGAAGCCGGCATTCGGTTCGTGACCGTGACGGAACTGCTCGATGAGCACGCTCGCGTTTCCGGCGTGCCCGTCAGGGCATGACGCCTCACGGCCTCACTACCAGCCGCATCGGACCACCTGCGAACTTGGAACGTGAAACTCGAAGCACGAAGCACGAAATCCGAAACAAACTCGAATGAGGCAAATCCGAAGCTCCCAAACTCCCGGCCGCAGGCCGCTTTCGAATTTCGGGTTTTGGGCTTGCGTGCTTGTCTCGGATTTCGAGATTCGAATTTCGGATTTGGCATGCTTCGTACGGCCCTCGACAGAAGTCATTATACGGCGTGAACTCCTGATTTCCATACTGTTGCAGCTAACGAGGAGCCTTAACGAGTAAGCCGTTGACAAGCGGGATCATCGCATACATGATGGGCCCGCGGCCGGCCCGCGCGATGGGACGCCACAGGGGTGGACGCGGCCTTGGAATCCGCACGGCGGGAGCATCGCAGGAGCAGAGCAGATGGGGAATGCATTGATTGTCTGGTTGTTCGTGGGGACGCTGATCGGTTCGGCGGCGGCAGGGTCGGCGGCACAAGGCAATTCGCACTACATCACCAACCGGGCGCCGCTGGCGGCCAAGCCGTACACGGAACTGCCTATCGGCTCGATCGAACCGACGGGCTGGCTGCGGCGGCAACTGGAGATCATGGCCTCCGGCATGACCGGCCGGCTCGATGAGCTGTATCCGCAGGTGGTGGGCCCGCGAAACGGCTGGCTGGGCGGTGACGGCGACGGCTGGGAGCGTGGCCCCTACTGGATCGACGGACTGCTGCCGCTGGCCTACATCCTCAAGGACCGCGCGCTGATCGAGAAGGTCCGCCCGTGGGTGGAGTGGACGCTGACGCACCAGACCAAGGACGGGTACATCGGGCCGGTGCCGTTCGAGACGCCGCCGACGCCGGAGCCAGGCATCCAGAAAAGCCCTCGCCGCGACTGGTGGCCCAAAATGGTCATGCTCAAGGTCCTCCAGCAGTATTACATGGCGACCGGCGACGAGCGCGTGATCGACGTGATGACGAAGTACTTCCGGTACCAGCTTCGCGAGCTACCCAAAACGCCGCTGGGCCACTGGTCGTTCTGGGGCAACCGCCGGGGCGGCGACAATCTGCTCGTGGTGCTCTGGCTCTATAACATCACCGGCGACGGCTTCCTGCTGGACCTGGCCGAGCTGATCGGCGAGCAGACGCACCCCTACACGGAGATCTTTCTGGAACGCGGCGACATCGCGCTGCACCGTTACGAGCAAGGCGCCGACGGCGCCAGCGCCTTCCACTGCGTCAACCTGGCTCAGGGAATCAAGGAACCGATCGTCTACTATCAGCTTCACCCCGAGGACAAGCACCTCCGCGCGGTGAAGAAGGCGTTCGCGGACATTCGCAAGCATCACGGCCAGCCCCACGGGCTCTACGGCGCCGACGAGGGGATGCACGGACGCGTTCCGACGCAGGGCAGCGAGTTCTGCACGTGCGTCGAGATGATGTTCTCGCTGGAGAAGATGCTCGAGATCACCGGCGACGTCGCCTTCGCCGACCACCTGGAGTTGCTGGCATACAACGCTCTGCCGACGCAGGCGACGGACGACTACATGGCCCGCCAGTACTTTCAGCAGGCCAACCAGGTGACGTGCGCGATGCACATGCACAACTTCTTCGACCACACGATCGACGGCGTCGTCTTCGGCCTGCTCACCGGCTACCCCTGCTGCACGTGCAACCTCCACCAGGGCTGGCCCAAGTTCGTCGGGCACCTGTGGATGGCGTCGGCGGACAACGGCCTGGCGGCGCTGGTCTACGGCCCCTCGAAGGTCACCGCCAAGGTGGCCCAGGGCCAGACGGTGACCATCACCGAACAGACGAATTACCCGTTTGGCGAATCGGTGCGCTTCACGGTTGCCGCGAGCGATCCAGTGACATTCGCGCTGCACCTGCGGATTCCGGCGTGGTGCCGCGATGCGAAGATCGCGGTGAATGGCCGGCCGTTCGAACACAAGCTCGAAGCAGGACAGATCGCCAGGGTGGACCGGCGATGGAGCGATGGCGACGTCGTCGAACTGACGCTGCCGATGACGATGCGGACGCAGCGCTGGCACGAGAACAGCGTCAGCATCGAACGCGGACCGCTGGTGTACGCTCTGCAGATTGAAGAGACATGGACCACGCACGAACAGTATCGGGAGGTTCAGCCGGCCAGTCCGTGGAACTACGCGCTACTGGAGGCAAGCCTGAAGGACCTGGATGCGGCGTACGCAGTAGGGGCGAATAATCATTCACCCGTGCCGACGCTGGAGCCGTGGAACCTCCGCAACGCGCCAATCGCGATCACGACCAAAGGCGTCCGTCTGCCGCACTGGCAGCTCTACAGCGGCATGGCAGGCCCCATCCCGTGGAGCCCGCAGGGCAAGCAGGACGACTGGCCTATCGAGGACATCACGCTGGTCCCCTACGGCTGCTCGACGCTGCGCATCGCTGCCTTTCCCACCGTGCGGTAGGGCCGAATGATTATTCGCCCGTACCAACGCCCCGACGCACGGAATTGTTCTCAAGCAGCGTCCTCCGGCGGCCGGATCACGAAATCGCCCCCGGCCGAGATGAACGACATCGTGTGAGCCATCATCTCTACGCCGAAGCCGACCCCCAGGGAGATGCCCAGTCCCAACGCCAGGTAGGGCGTTTCCGGAACCTCGAAACGCACCAGACTGTTCTCTTCCGCCAAGTAGACTCCGTCATGCACGGCGATCCGCTTTTCGCCGTCGTAAATGTGCACATCCCGCACGAAGGAATCGATGGAACCGGTGGTGAATCGCAGCAGGACCGAGGCGATCTGAAGACGCACATCGTTGATGATCACCGGTGTCGGGATGGCAAAGTGAAACCAGTTCGTCGTGCCGGGTTTGCCTTCCACCTGGAAGGCATAGCCCTTCCGGACCGCGCTGACCATGCGGTCCGGGTATTCGATCTCCATGCTGTGGCCGTGAATCCACGACGCAAAGGAGATGTCAAACTCGTCTCCCTGGGCCAGGGCCTTCCGCGGCGTCAGAGCGCTCAGCGCAAGTCCGCCCAACGCTCCCATCCCTGACAGTTTCAGCAAGTCGCGACGATTCGTGTTCTGTTGCTCTGCCATGGCACACCTCCCGGTTTCGAATGCTAAAGACAGAAATGCTCGACTTCATCCACCCTGCGGGTCCGTCCGCCTCTGCGTCATCCCGCATCCACTGTCGTTTCCCGTTTGGGATTCGTCAATCCGTAGAAATACGTATTCTGGGGGCGGCGGCATCGGCGGGAATCCGTCTGTTCTACAGAGCTTCAAGCAGGTCGATGTAGGCTTCGCGGACGAGCTGGTCGCCAGAGATGCCCAGTCGAGCCATGAGGTCGCGGGCCACGGCGGCTCCATCGGAGGCGCTCTGGTCCGGGCGGAGGACCACCTCCAGCTCCACAAACTCGCCGAGCCTTTCGACCGAATCCAGATGAATGCGCGTCGGGCCGACGAGATACAGCGTGCGGCTCTTGCGCACCACGCCCCGCACGCCCAGAGCAAGCGACAGCGTTGCGGCCAGCCCTTCGGGGTCCGGCGTGCGACAGACGGCGTACCGGCTCTCCTTCGGCTCGGCCGAGTCGGGCCGCTCGTAGTAGATCAGCTCCCCTTCCGTCGCGCCGAGCCGGCGCAGCTTGAGCCGGCCTCGTGGACAGACGAAGAACGTGTCCTCCTGCACCAGCGTCACGGGCCCTTCATCGGCCAGATCCCGCACCCGCCGCTCGATCGCCTCCCGCGACGCCACCCGCGCCTTGATCTCCACATTCCGGTTCATCTGCGCGGGCCTTTCATCCCCCTGCGTTGTCCTGGTAGCGGCGCCAGAGGGCGTCGCGCTGCGGTTTGGGGATATCGTGCCAGCGGACCCCGCGAATGGCACCTTCGAGCGCGGACAGCATGCTCCGGCAGGGCGCCTCTTCAGCGCCCGAAGCGCGGATGCGGCGCAGCGTCTCAACACTGCCAAGCGTCTTCAGCGCCTCCGGCGTAGCAATCCCCGCGGTCTCCAGCTTCGCCGCGAGGGCCGCCCCGATGTTCGGCAGATCCGTCAACCGGCTCTCACCTTGTCCTTTCATGGCAAAGACTCCTCGAACAGAATCGAGATCATCATCAGCAGCCATGCTCAGCCAGGCAACGGAGGGGGCCGGCCGTTGCCCGCTCGGACACGCCCGGGCCGAACCTGGTCCGTCACCCGGCCCTCTGACCCGACTGCCATGGCGTACGCCGTGCTATTATCGGTCTTCGTACAATGTCCATATGCAGCGCGACCTGGCTGCCGCGAAACCACCCTGATCCATACGAAGGACACGTCCGTTTCTGTGGCCGGAGGGCAAGATCGGGCGAGACATTGCTTCGGCGACACTACCAATACACTCTACCGGAAACGAACGCCGAATCCAAGGTCGGAAGGCCCTTCCCGGTTGCCCTTCAGCCAGCGGTCGGTTACAACCCGCCATCGGCTTGTCAAGTACCTCCGGCCGCAAACCGATAGCGGCGATGGGAGCGCTCCGTGCGGTATTCGGGCGTTCTCTCGGGAATCTGGCAGGCTGGTGAGTTCGCGGTACACGATGGGAAGGACATGCTTCGCGACAACGGTGGTTACGCCGCATGGCAGGATCGCTTCGACAACCACATCGGACCTTGTTCACCTGTTCATCCGCTGTTCTTGGTGTTTGCCGATAGGCAACGGAGGTTTGAGATTCGGGCATGAAGACGGTGCTAGGCCAGACAGTGATTCATGTGCTGATTCTGGGGTTCCTTCCAGTGACATCGATCGGTGCCCACAGCGAGAGCCTCATCGGCACACAGACGGCCCCGGATCCGGCGCTGACACACCCGGACACAGGTCACGCCATGTCTCGGACCGCCGGTCTGTCGGGCCTGACTGAGCCGCTGGCCAAGCGCGGGATCGACGTGGCGCTCGGCTCGACCAACATCTATCAGACCAACATCAGGAACGGTCTGGACACCCACGGAAGGTCCGGCCGGTTTTCAGGCAGCTACGACGTCGAAATCGCCGCAGACCTCCAGGCTTTGGCCGGCCTGAAGGGACTGAGCCTGTTCGTCCATGCCGAAGGAGGCTGGCCCGACACCGAAGGCATCAATGAATCGATGGTGGGCAGTGCGTTCGGCGTCAATGCCGACGCCCTCGGCAATCGCAGCATCGACGTGGTGGAGGCTCTCGTCGAATGGAGCCTCTTCCGCGACCGCCTGACCTTGACAGCCGGCAAGGTGGACACGACCTGCTTCTTCGACACCAGCGAATTCGCCAACGACGAAACCATCCAGTTCCTCAATGGGGCCCTGGTGAACAATCCAACGATTCCCCTGCCGGACTATGGTCTCGGCGTGATCCTGTCCGCGCGTCTGACGGACCGGTGGACGGTGACAGCCGGAGCCGTCGACGCCGAAGCCGACGGCAGAGAGACCGGCTTCCGGACCACCTTCGGCGGGGAGGACTACTTCTTCTACGCGCTCGAGACGGGCCTCACGACCGAATGGGATTCCGCCGGTAGCCCTCTGACCGGCAACTACCGTCTCGGCCTGTGGTACGATCCGCAGCCCAAGGCGCACGCAGACCGCGATCAAGAACACCGCGACGACGTTGGCCTGTACGTCAGCGTTGACCAGATGCTCCTCTGGGAAAACGACGATCCCGAAGACAGCCAGGGGCTGGGCCTCTTCGCACGCTACGGTTACGCGGACGAGAAGCGAAACGATGTCGGCGGTTTCTGGAGCGTTGGCCTGCAATGCCAGGGTCTCCTGGAAGGTCGGGACAGCGACGTCTTCGCTCTCGGCTTTGCCCAGGGCGTCTTCAGCGATGCGGCGAGTGCCGTCTTCACCGCCGACCACGAAAACGTGCTCGAACTCTATTACAGCGCTCCGATCATCCCGGGTCTCATACTGACCCCGAGCATCCAGTATCTCTCGCGTCCCGGCGGCAATTGCGCCGTCGACGACGCCCTCGTCGTCGGCCTGCGCGTCCAGGCGATCTTCTGACCAAGGGCGATTCCGGCGGCGATGAGGTCACCGAACAAGGGCGGTCTCCAAACGGCCCACACGCATGCGTGCCCCCCGGCAGATTGAGCCACGGCAAAAGCGATAGAGCGCACCATGCGCATCCTCATCGACCGCGCCCAGGTAGTCCGGGACATCGGCGCCGGCCTGGTCCGGCGTGTCCCTCGCTGACCCTCCGCACGGCTCGCGGCGGACACACTTCAATCATTTTTGTACCCAGTTTGTATTTAAGTCCGGCAGACCGAACGCCGATACCGGAGGCGGTGTCACCCGGGACCGGACAGATACACCCCGATGCAGAGGGACCGTGACATAGCTCGCGTTGGCGGGCACGCACGGGTCTTCACGGGAGAGCAGAAGATACCGACACAAGGTTGTGGAGGCGAACACAGGAAGCGAAGGGAATCCCGAGACGGACAACAGCAACAGCGACATAGTGCGCACACGCGCCTGTCGCAGCCGGCCAGGAGTCAAGCCGGAGGGGCTCTCTCGGCGCCTCAGGTCTGACCATCAGGGGCCGCTGACGACAGCGTCGCTTCGGCTGAGGTCCTCTCAAACGCCGATCAGCATCGTTGTTGGAGAGTGAACCATGACAGAAGCCAGAGCACATGCCATGGCGACGGATGCGACCCTGCCGAACCGGGAGGGAAAGTATCTGACCTTCGCCCTGGCGAATGAAGAGTTCGGGCTGGAGATTCTCAAGGTCCGCGAGATCATCGGCTACATCGACGTAACCGCCGTCCCTCAGACGCCCCACCACGTCCGGGGCGTGGTCAATCTGCGAGGCCAGGTGATCCCGGTCATCGACCTCCGTGCCAAGTTCGGCATGGAAACGGCGGAAGTGACCGAGCAGAGCTGCATCATCGTCGTCGAGATCGGTCAGAAAGGCCCCGTGTGCAGCGTGGGAATCATCGTCGATCACGTTCAGGAAGTTCTGGACATTGCCGCACGCAGCATTGAGGAGACCCCCCGTTTCGGGGCGTCCGTCAACACGGACTTCATCCTCGGCATGGGCAAGGTCGGCGACCGCGTCAAGATCCTGCTCGACATCGACCGGGTGCTGGCCGGAGATCCGATCGAAGGCATGGGATAAAATCCGACAGGAGGCCAGGCGGAACGCGGGCGTCGGCCCATGTCCGGTCGCAGCGAGGCCGTTTCCCGCCGCCGAGCACATGGCCTTCGCAGCAGACGAGGAAGCGAGCATCGGAACCGATGGGGGACCAACCTGTATTTTGCGGAGAACCGAACATGTTCAAGAGGATGCGATTGGGAACGAAACTGATTCTGGCGTTCATCAGCGTGGCGGCGACGACCTTGATCCTGGGTGGCGTGGCCTATTACGGCGCCGTCAAGAGCAAGGTCTCCATTCATGAGGTCGGCTCCGTCCGTCTGCCCGGCATTGAGACGGTCCTGAAGATGCAGGTGCAACTGGAGACGCTCGTCGGGAGCATCCGTACCCTGCTGAACCCGGAAAACACCCTGGAGGTTCGTCAGGAGCAGTACCACCGGGTGGCCGAGGCACGAAACCGATACGGGGAGGCGCGCACCTTCTATGAGACTCTGCCGCACGCCCCCGAAGAGATGCAGGCGTGGAACGAGTTCCTCAAACTCCTGCCGGAGTGGGTGGCCGCCAACGACGAGATTCTCAAGCTCTCTTGTGCGTTGGATGAGGTCGACATCATCAATCCCGGCGCGCTGCTGACGGAGCTTCAGAGATTCCGCGCCGATCACCATGCGATGGAAGCCAAGGTGGCCAGCCTGGTTCTCTCCGGCGAAACGCTCGACGGAGACGACGATCCGACCGCATGCCACTTCGGCCAGTGGCTGACGCAGTTCTCCACGCGGAACCCGCGTCTTCAGAGCATTGTCAGCGCGGTGCAGCGACACCACAACTGCTTCCACGAGACGGCGAAGAAGATCCGCGATCAGATGCAGACGGGAAAGAAGGACGAATGCGAGCAGTTGTTCCGCACGGTGATGCAGCCGGCCTCTCATGAGGTGACCGAGAGCCTGGAACGCTTGACCCAAGAGGTCGCTCGGGCTAAAGAACAACAGAACCGCCTCGCCGAACTGACGATGGGACGCACACGTCAACTGCAGGCGCAGGCCTTCACTCAACTCGACAACGTGGTCCAGATCAACCACAGGCTCGCGGCCGAACAGGTCCGCGCGGCCCACGCCCAGTCCGTCTTCCTGGCCACGCTGTCGCTTGTTGCGGCGGTGATCGGCGTAGCGCTGGCGGTAGCCCTGGGGCTGGTGGTCACCCGCGCCATCACCGGTCCGATCTGTCGGATCATCGCTGGCCTGACCGCAGGTTCCGAGCAGGTCGCGGCCGCGTCGAGACAGGTCTCCGCCGCCTCACAGTCCCTGGCCGAAGGCGCCACCGAGCAGGCCGCCGGTCTGGAAGAGACCTCCTCGAGCCTGGAGCAGATGTCGTCCATGACCAGACAGAGCGCCGACAACGCCCAGCAGGCCAACACCCTGGCCGCCGAGGCCCGCAAGTCCGCCCACACCGGCGCCGAGGCCATGACCCGGATGAGTCAGGCGATCAACGACATCCAGAAGAGCTCCGATGAGACCGCCAAGATCATCAAGGTCATCGACGAGATCGCGTTCCAGACCAATCTCTTGGCGCTGAACGCCGCCGTCGAAGCCGCTCGCGCCGGCGAAGCGGGCAAGGGCTTCGCCGTCGTCGCCGAAGAGGTCCGCAACCTGGCGATGCGTTCGGCCGAGGCCGCCAAGAACACCGCCAGTATGATCGAGGAATCCGTCAAGAACGCCAACCACGGCGTGGACATCGCCTCCGAGGTCGGCAAGGTCCTCGACGAGATCGTACACGGTATCGGCAAGACCACCGACCTGGTCAGTGAGATCGCCGCCGCCTCGCAGGAGCAGGCCCAGGGCATTGCCCAAGTCAACACGGCGGTCTCGCAGATGGACAAGGTGACCCAGCAGAACGCCGCCAACGCGGAGGAATCGGCCGGCGCATCGGAGGAGCTCAGCTCCCAGGCCGAAGCCATGCACGACATCGTCGGCGAGCTGATCGCTCTGGTCGGTGGATCCGCCTCGGAGGCATCGGGCCGGCACGTCAACGGGCTCGCCCGCCAGACAAAGAAGAAGCAATCCAATGGACGTCTGTTGCGTCCCTCGGACAAGACCTGGCACAAGATCGCGGCCGGAAAAGTCGTCCACCCGGCGATCGCGCCGGGCGACGACGCCCTGGATACATTCAATAGCTGACGACGCGAATGCAGGAGGCATCGACAAGGGGTCGGCCTTCCCCATGGACACCGGGCCGGGCCGGCCCCTTTTCTGCCATCACAGTCTGTCGCAACCTCGCCTGGCACCGCACCCAACCAGAAGGACAGGACGACCGCCACTCGTCCGGAAGGCCGGGACGGTCGTCCGGGCGCCCCGCAGGAACGGATCGACCTGCTCACGATGGCCTTCTCCTCGGCTTATTGGACCATCGTTCAACAGTCGGTCCGCCGATTCTCAAAACCTTCCCTTGTCAAGAGAAACCAGACCTCCGACCCGCTCACCGTCCCCCATAGCCGCATCGCAGTCACCAGGTATCAAGGGCATTTGATGGCCTTCCCGCCGAGCAGGACGAAATCCGCGCGTTTGCCACACAACTGCCCCACCCCATCTGCACGATAGAAAGGTCACGCCACTCGAATGGGGGTTCGGCAGAAACCAGATCGGGTATCACGAGGCGCAAGATGCCATCTCTTTGGCGTATCGCCTCCACGGAGAAATGCGGACAGCCTGCCTACTCACCCCCGTTCGACGATGGACCCGTGCCGGATCGGTGGACCGGCACGCGGGAATCACATTCGTTCAAGAATGAAAGGCAGAGGATATGGACACCATCGTCGAGACGCGGGCCAAGCCGGGCAAGTACCTGACCTTCGCTCTGGGGCCCGAAGAGTTTGGACTGGAAATCCTCAAGGTCCGTGAGATTATCGGTTACATGGACATCACGGCCATCCCGCAAACCCCCGAGCACGTCCGAGGGGTCGTCAACCTGCGCGGCCAGGTCATCCCGGTGGTCGACCTGCGCACCAAGTTCGCCATGCGGACCGAAGAGATCACCTCGCAGACCTGCATCATCGTGGTGGAGACCCGCCAGGGCAACCAGAAGTTCAACACGGGCATCGTCGTCGATCGCGTGCGAGACGTGCTGGACATTGTTGCCAGCCAGATTGAGGATGCGCCAAGTTTCGGTGCCTGTGTGGAGACGGACTTCATCCTGAGCATGGCCAAGATCGCGGACTCCGTGAAAATCCTTCTCGACATTGACCGGGTCCTCGGCTCGGCCGAGTTGGAGACTTTGCATGCCACGGCAGCATGATACGAGCGTCGGGTCGGCGCTACACAGGGACGTCTGAGCGGATTCACAGAAAGAGAAATCGACGCCCGGGCCAGCCGGCGCGATCGAGCAAGATGATAGGTTTTACTTCAGGAGAGCAGCGATGTTCAAGAACATGAAACTGGCAACGAAGATGGGGGCGGGCTTCGGCTTCCTGGTCGTGATCTCGGGGATTCTGGGGTACGTCGGATGGCGCGGCCTGAGCAACGTGACCACCAATGCCGAACTGAACCGTCAGGGAAACGAATGCCTGCAAGGGCTGGACGAGTGCGCCTCGCTGCGCAAAGAGTTTTCTATCCGCGGCTTTGATGCCTACGGCAGCAACAACAAGACGGCCGCCGACAACTGGCACGAGGCATACAACGTGCTGTTGTCCAAGCTCCAGCAACTGGAGGGTTCGAAAGGCCTGAGCGGCGCCGACCGCGCCACCGTCCAGGAAGCCGCCGGCAAGATGCCCGCGTACCTCACGTCGTTCGAGCACCAGAAGAGCGCCAGGAAGACGCGGGATGATGCGTTCAACAGTTGGAGCAAGATCGGCTGGGACGTCACACAGGAAGTCGGCACCGTTAACACCAGTGTCATCGCTCCGGCCCGCCAAGCGGCCGAGCAGGCCAAGAACGCCGAGGAAATCGCCAAATGGGCTGCCCTTGGAACCAGCCTCGACGAAAGCGTCTTTCAGGAGTTCCTGGTGCTGCGTGTGAACGCGGTCTACCTCATGGCTACCAACGCGGAGACTCAGTGGGAGGACTATCAGAAGCAGCTCGCCAAGGTCAAGGCCAACGTCCAGACCTGGGCAGAACACGTCAAGGGCAACGCCGCCCTGGAAACAGCGGCCAGTCGTATAGCGGGCTATCTGGAAGCCTACCAAGAGGTCGGCCAGCAGTACCGCAGCGGCATGCTGGCGCAGCAATCGGCCGACACCGAAATGGGGGCCGCCGCCGCCGCGATCATCGAGACGATCCATAAGCTTCAGACGTCCTTGAAGGACCGGATGGAGAGCGCGACCGCCCGAACGAACGTCATCATGATGGTCGTGGCGGTCTCAGGCATCGTCCTGGGCATCGCGATGGCCGTGGTGATCACGATGAGCATCGTCAAGCCGATCAAGCGCATCATTGACGCCCTGACGGCCGGCTCCGAGCAGGTGGCGGCCGCCTCCGGACAGGTCTCCGCCGCCTCACAGTCCCTGGCCGAAGGCGCCACCGAGCAGGCCGCCGGTCTGGAAGAGACCTCGTCCAGCCTCGAAGAGATGTCGTCGATGACCAAGCAGAACGCCGACAACGCGCAGCAGGCCAACACCCTGGCCGCCGAGGCCCGCAAGGCCGCCAACACCGGCGCCGAGGCCATGTCGCGGATGAGTCAGGCGATCAACGACATCCAGAAAAGTTCCGACGAGACCGCCAAGATCATCAAGGTCATCGACGAGATCGCGTTCCAGACCAATCTCTTGGCGCTGAACGCCGCCGTCGAAGCCGCTCGCGCCGGCGAAGCGGGCAAGGGCTTCGCCGTCGTCGCCGAAGAGGTCCGCAACCTAGCGATGCGTTCGGCCGAGGCCGCCAAGAACACCGCCAGCATGATCGAGGAATCCGTCAAGAACGCCAACCACGGCGTGGACATCGCCTCCGAGGTCGGCAAGGTCCTCGACGAGATCGTACACGGTATCGGCAAGACCACCGACCTGGTCAGTGAGATTGCCGCCGCCTCGCAGGAGCAGGCCCAGGGCATCGACCAGGTCAACACGGCGGTCTCGCAGATGGACAAGGTGACCCAGCAGAACGCCGCCAACGCGGAGGAATCGGCCAGCGCGTCGGAAGAGCTCAGCTCGCAGGCCGAATCGATGAACGACATCGTCGGTGAGCTGATCGCTCTGGTCGGCGGAGCAACTTCGAAGGCCGCCGGCCAGCCCACCGGCAAACCTGCCCCTCGGACGGCGCCGAAGCAATCCAAGGCGCACCCGTTGAGTCCCTCGGACAAGACCTGGCACAAGATCGCGGCTGGCAAGACCGCTCGTCAGGCCATCCCGCTGGGCGACGGCGACGACCTGAAAGAATTCAACTCCTGAAAGCACACGCAGTGCCGAAGAGGGGCCGGCCTTCCCGGGGACACCGGGATGAGCCGGCCCCTTTTCTGCCGTTGCGGCCCTCTCGTCGACTTATGGGACCGTCATGCGACAATCCGCTCACGGATTGTCAGAATACTCCCTTATCAAGAGAATCCAGACCTCCGACCTTGGCATCCTCCCCTATGGCCGCACCCCAGGCGGCTCTTATCAAGGCGATTTGACAGGGCCGTCGGCACGGCGAAGAGAATCCGCCCGCTTGCCACGCAACTGCCGTGCCCGCCTATACGATAGGAAGATTACGTTGCTCGTATGGGGGTTCGGCAGAAACCAAATCGGGTATTACGAAGCAGCCGATGCCGTCATCTGAGGCACACCGTCTCGACAGGGAAACACGGAGACTCCGTCTTTCCGTCCCCGTTCGACGACGGAGGTGTGCCGAATCGATGTACCGGCACGCAGAATCGCGTTCGTTCACAAGGGAAAGGCACAAGACATGGACACCGTCATCGAGACGCGGGCCAAGCCGGGCAAGTACCTGACGTTTGCCCTGGGGCCCGAGGAGTACGGCCTGGAGATCCTCAAGGTCCGCGAAATCATCGGCTACATCGAGGTCACCGCCGTCCCGCAGACACCCCACTATGTCAAGGGCGTGATCAATCTGCGCGGCCAGGTCATTCCCGTCGTCGATCTGCGCGCCAAGTTCGGCATGGAGACCACCAACGTGACCGAGGAGACGTGCATCATTGTCGTCGAGATCGCCCAAGACCAACGGAAGTTCAGTATGGGCATCGTCGTCGATCGCGTCCAGGAGGTCCTCGACATCGCCGGCTGCAATATCGAGGAAGCGCCCCAGTTCGGCGCGTCGGCAGACACTGGTTTCATCCTCGGCATGGCCAAGATCGGTGAGTCCGTCAAGATCCTCCTGGACATCGACAAGGTGGTCGGTGAACCGGTTCTCAATGAGTTGGCCGAGGGCAAAACGTCGCCCCGGCAGAGGGTTTGAAGCTGAATCATATGAGAAGAATGAAAGGGGTACCCACCATGCAACGACATCGTATTGCCCTTGTGGCGTCTGTTCTCACGTGTATGATTCCTTTCGCCGCCATGGCCAACAATCAGAATCCCAACCTGAACTGGGGATACACCGATTTCATGGACGCGGCCATCGCGGGATCGGGACTCGTCTTCAATCCCAAGATCGCTTTTTACCACGCGGGCTCGCTGAGGGACGGCGACGGAGATTCCCTCCCGGGAACGAACAAGCTCTCCCTTACGGCTTTTTCGCCTCAACTGATCTACGTCGGGAAGACGGAGCTTCCGGGCCACTTAAAGTGGGGCGCCCAGATGATGGGCACGATCGTCAGCCTCAATGCCGACTCCAGCCTCGGGCTGGAGGCCGGCAACGGCATGCTGGGTGATTTGTGCTTCGGTCCGTTTGTTGGACGCGCGCATTCTTTGGCGAAGGACTGGACCTTTCACTGGTTCGGCGAGTTTGACATCTACGCGCCCATCGGTTCTTACGATGAAGACGCGGCCTTCAATGCCGGCGCGAATTTCTGGACGTTTGAGCCGTTTGTCGCGATGACACTTCAAATGCCGCACGGGTTTGAATTCAGCACCCGGCAGCATCTGACCTTCAATACGCGGAACAACGACTATGTGAATCCAGGTGTCACCGGCGATTTCGCTAAGCACGACCTTAAGGCCGGGGAGCTCTGGCATTTCAACTGGACGTTGTCGAAGTCGCTCGACTTCATCAGCCCCATGCTGCGCCTTGGCGCCGTGGGCTATTACGGGCAACAGCTCAGCAACGACGAGGTGGACGGCGACACCCTGTCGGATTCCAAAGAGAGAGTCCTCGGAATCGGCCCCGGCTTGCAGTACGTGCATATCCCCAAGGGGGCGAAGGCTCCGTCGGTGATCTTCAACCTGAAGTCCTATTGGGAAACGGGTGTTGAGAACCGGGGAAAAGGCAACCGGACGGTCTTTCGTATGATCATCCCCTTTTAGATCGTAGATGCATCCGAGGCATACGGAGGCGGAGAGGTGTGATACTCGATCCTTGTGCCTAAGGGACTTCGGAGCCTGGCGCAGGGTGCCACCTCCGTATGGCCACCATTCTATACGAGTAGTGTGACACTCGTGCGACAACACGAATAAGGAGACCGTTATGGCTTTCAGACATTTGCGGCTGGGTGCGAAAATCGGGTTGGGGTTCGGCATCATGATCCTGCTGATCCTGCTGCTGGTTGCCAACCAGTACTTTGCCCTTTGGGGCGTCACGACGAAAGTGTCCACCGCTTTCGCGGTCGAACCGAGAATTACCGAACTCTCGGCCAAGCTGAGGGCGGGCGCTTTCACCATGAGGCTCTTTGAAAAGGATATCTTCTTGGCTATCGGACAGGCCGACTCCCAGGCAGACTTGTATGAGCTATGGGGATCAGAGAGGACCGTCATTTCGACGCTCCTGACGGATCTCGACCAGCTTGTTCAACTCCCGGATGAGAAGGACATGGTCAGGTCGATGCAGTCGGGCCTTGAGACGTATACGGCCGGATTCACTGGAATCTACAAATCCATTCAGGACGGACAGATCAAGACGGCCTCGGAAGCCAACGAGGCCATTGCCGTGTATCAGGATGGCATTCGAAACACGGCGGATATGGCCCAGAAGCTGGCCGAGAATTCTGGCAAGCGGATGGCGGGAGCCGACCAGGACATACGAAAGACAGCAGCAAATATTAACACGATCAGCAGCGTCCTCTTTCTTGTTTGCCTTTCGTTGGGCATCGCGATGGCCGTGATGATCACGCTGAGCATCGTCAAGCCGATCAAGCGCATCATCCAATCGATGACCGCCAGTTCCGAGCAGGTGGCGGCCGCCTCCGGACAGGTCTCGGCGGCCTCGCAGTCGCTGGCCGAAGGGGCGACCGAGCAGGCCGCCGGTCTGGAAGAGACCTCGTCCAGCCTCGAAGAGATGTCGTCGATGACCAAGCAGAACGCCGACAACGCGCAGCAGGCCAACACCCTGGCCGCCGAGGCCCGCAAGTCCGCCAACACCGGTGCCGAGGCCATGACCCGGATGAGTCAGGCGATCAACGACATCCAGAAGAGTTCCGATGAGACCGCCAAGATCATCAAGGTCATCGACGAGATCGCGTTCCAGACCAATCTCTTGGCGCTGAACGCCGCCGTCGAAGCCGCTCGCGCCGGCGAAGCGGGCAAGGGCTTCGCCGTCGTCGCCGAAGAGGTCCGCAACTTGGCGATGCGTTCGGCCGAGGCCGCCAAGAACACCGCCAGCATGATCGAGGAATCCGTCAAGAACGCCAACCACGGCGTGGACATCGCCTCCGAGGTCGGCAAGGTCCTCGACGAGATCGTACACAGTATCGGCAAGACCACCGATCTGGTCAGTGAGATTGCCGCCGCCTCGCAGGAGCAGGCCCAGGGCATCGACCAGGTCAACACGGCGGTCTCGCAGATGGACAGGGTCACGCAGCAGAACGCCGCCAACGCGGAGGAATCGGCCAGCGCGTCGGAAGAGCTCAGCTCGCAGGCCGAATCGATGAACGACATCGTCGGCGAGCTGATCGCCCTGGTCGGTGGAGGGACTTCGAAGACGGCGAGCCAGCCGACGGGTAAACCTACGCGTCGAAGCGCGCCGAAGCAATCCAAGGCGCACCCGTTGAGTCCCTCGGACAAGACCTGGCACAAGATCGCGGCTGGCAAGACCGCTCGTCAGGCCATCCCGCTGGGCGACGGCGAGGACCTGAAAGAATTCAACTCCTGAAAGCACACGCAGTGCCGAAGAGGGGCCGGCCTTCCCGGGGACACCGGGATGAGCCGGCCCCTTTTCTATGGTGCAGTCCCCTGACGAACTGTCGCGGCACAGGAGCTGATTCGTTTTCGGCGGCGGCGCCCCTCCGTAGGGGCGAATGATTATTCGCCCCTACCGACGGCGCGATCCGCCCAATATGCTGCCGAGCACGCCGCGCCAGATGGAGCGGCCAAGCCGGCTTCCGGCGGTACGCGCGGCCTGCTTGGCCAGCGTTTCCACCATGCCCTGCCGGCGTTTGGTGCCCCACAGCAGTTCGCCGAACTTGCCGCGTCCCGAGGGCTTCGCGGTCTCGCGCTTCGTTGACGGCGGTGCAGCAGCTTCCTTTTCCAGAGTTCTGCGACTGAGGATCTCGTAGGCCGACTCGCGATTCACGGTGGTGTCGTACTTGCTGCCGACCGGGCTGCGCGAGCGCACGGCAGCGCGCTCTTCCGCCGTGATCGAACCCATCCGGCATCGCGGCGGACAGATGACCGTGCGCTCGACAGGCATCGGAACGCCCTTGTCCTGGAGCGTGGAGACCAGGGCCTCGCCGACGCCGAGCTGCGAAATGACCTTTGCCACGTCCAGGTTCGGATTCGCGACAAAGGTCTCGGCCGCCGTTCGCACCGCCTTCTGGTCACGCGGCGTGTACGCCCGCAAGGCGTGTTGGATGCGGTTGCCGAGCTGACCGAGGATCTCGTTCGGCACGTCGTCGGGGAATTGCGAGCAGAAGTACACGCCCACGCCCTTGGAGCGGATGATCCGCACCACCTGCTCGACGCGCTGGCGCAACATCGCCGGAGCGTCATCGAACAGCAGATGCGCCTCATCGAAGAAGAACACCAGCTTGGGCTTGTCCAGATCGCCGACCTCGGGCAGGTTCTCAAACAGTTCAGACAGCAGCCACAGCAGGAAACTCGAATACAATCGCGGTTTCAGGATCAGTTGGTCTGCCGCCAGAATGCTGATGACGCCGCGACCGCTCAGATCGGTCCGCAGCAGGTCGTTCAGTTCCAGGGCCGGTTCGCCGAAGAACGCCTTGGCGCCTTCCCTTTCCAGCGACAGCAGCGCCCGCTGAATCGCCGCCACGGACTGCACGCTGACCAGGCCATATTCCGTCGAGATCTCCTTGCGATGCTCCGCAACGAACCCCAGCAGGGCGCGGAGATCGTCGAGGTCGAGCAGCAGCAGCCCCTGATCGTCCGCCAGCCTGAACGCGATTTCAAGCACGCCGGTCTGCGTGTCGTTGATCTCCAACATGCGTCCCAGCAGGGTCGGCCCGATCTCGCTGATCGTGGTCCGCACGCGATGGCCCGCATCGCCGAACATGTCCCAGAGCAGGACCGGACTGGCCTCGTTGGCATAGCCTTCGATGCCGATCTGGGCGACCCGCTGCTGGATCTTCTCGTTCATGGCCCCGGCCATCGCCAAGCCGGCGACGTCGCCTTTCACGTCCGCCATGAACACCGGCACACCCATGCGCGAAAAGCCCTCCGCCAGCACCAGTAGAGAAACGGTCTTGCCGGTACCGGTGGCTCCGGCGACCAGGCCATGGCGGTTGGCATACTTGGCGAGCAGATGAACCTGCCGTTCGCCCTTGCCGATGAGTATCTGACTCATGCACAGTCCCCTTATTGCGCTGCCCTTGTGGACGGGTTGCCCTGTGCCCGACGATTGCGGATTTCGGATTGCGGATTCGCCTCCGTGCGCCAATCCGCAATCCGAAATCCGCAATCCGAACGCCACCCAATGTAACACGATCGGCCATCGAAGCAACTGCCAAGAAGGCCACAGGCTCCGGGGACAGACGCACCCGCTCGAAAAGGACCCCGGCGAGGCTGTCAGGGAAGGCATTGGGCGACTTCGTCGAAGATGAGCTGCCTGGCGTGGTCGATGGGGCCGGGCAGGAAGGTGCCGGCGGCCATCTTGTGGCCCCCGCCGCCGAACTGGGCGGCGATCTTGCTGACGTCGACAGGCCCCCGGCTGCGCAGGGAGCAGCGGACGCGACCGTCCTTCAGCTCCACCAGTAACGCCGAGACCACCACCGAGGCGATGCGATGACACTCGTTGATGAAGTTCTCGGTGTCCTCGTAGGCCGCGCCGGTCCGGGCGAAGTCCTCCTGAACCAGATGTTGCACGGCGTAGCGTCCATCGAGGTGCAGTTCGAGGCGGTCGAGCATGGTCACCAGAAGCCGGAACCGCGCCGGCGAAAACGTGTGATAGAGCTTGTCATACAGCTCGGTCGGCGAGACGCCCAGGTCGATCAGCTCGGCGGCGCAGCGGTACACCCGGCTGGTGGTGTTGCTGAACTGGAACCATCCGGTGTCGGTGGCGATCGCGACAAACAGGGCCTCGGCTATCTTCGCGGTGATGGCCACGGAGACCGCCTTGAAGAAGTCATACACCACCAGGCCCGCCGCCGCAGCGGTCGCATCGACGATCTCGACGGCGCCCAGGCCGTCGCTGGTGACGTGATGGTCGATCACCAGGATCGGCGTGTCGATCCGCTTGAGGTGATCGGCCAGGTGGGGCAACTGGCTGTAGCTGTTGGTGTCCACAATGACGATCAGGTCGCACCGCCCGAACGGACCGGTGGCGAGTTCATCGACCTGCACATCCTCACGCAGCACGGGCACTTTCTCGTCGAAGAGAAACGCGTACCAGGAAGGCACCGGCGAGACAAACAAGGGCCGCACGGCCTTACCTCGCGCGCGGAAGGCCTGCATCAATGCCGCCACGCAGCCGCACGCGTCGCCGTCCGGGCGCGTGTGCGTGGTGATCAGAATGTCGTTCGCCTTCTCGATCAGCGCCAGCGCCTGCTGATACGTATCCGTCATTCCACCCCTTTCGTGTCGTCAAGGAAGCAAGAGAGAGCGGGCGATTCGTGCAACGCTTTCCCGACGCGATCAATCGTGCTCGAAGACCATCTTCTGCACATCGACACCCTCGATGGCGCCGAGCTTGTCGAGCAGCTCAAAGACGGGCTTCTCGTCGCCGGCCATTTCCAGCAACACCAGCCCGTTCGGCGAGCAGTAGTTGTCGGAGACCGGGTGGAGTCCGATCCGGGTCTTGATGCTGCAACCGTATTCGGTGAACAGATCCTGCACCTTCTGTGCATGGCGGATGCGATCGGTGATGTGAACGCCCAACACGATGTGACGTGGCTCTTTCATGGTGTCTCTCCTTGAACATACTCGTTCAGTATGGCCCGGGCCTGGTCGCAGTCCCTGCCGATCTGAGCGACGAGTTCATCGGGACTGGTGAATTTGTGCTGCGGTCTCAGGTGACGGACAAACTCCATCACCATCCATTTTCCGGTCAGATCCCCTGCCGGCTCGTCGAGAACATGGGCCTCGATCAGCAGCGGATGCCGCTCTTCGAACGTTCGAATCTCGCCGATGCTGAACGCGGCGGGAAGTCGTTCGGCTTTGGACAGTCCCGGCGCGCCGGGATCCGGATCGTCGGCGACCTCCACAAAGCCGGCGTAGACGCCCTCGGCCGGAATGACCTGCTCGGGCCTGGCCATGTTCAGCGTCGGGAAGCCCAACTGCCGGCCCCTTCCGCGGCCGGAGACGATCGGTCCGAGCAGGCGATACGGCCGTGACAGAGCGATGGCCGCATCGGCGACGTGACCGCTCTCCAGCATGTAGCGGATCACCGTGCTGGAGACGCGAATCGTCTCGCCCATCGGCAGCGTCATCTGTTTGGGAGGAACGACAACAACCTCGAAGCCCTTCTGGCGTCCGAAGGCCCCCAGCGTTTCGATGTCACCGGCGCGGCGGGCGCCGAAGTGGAAATCGTGGCCCTCTACGATGAAACGAGGCGCGAAAGTGGCCATCAGGAACTCGTCGATGAACTGCTCGGGCGACAGTTTCAGCAACTCCCTGTTGTCCTCCAGCACGATGACGCAGTTGTCGGCGTAGGGACGCAGCAGATCGAGCTTCAGCGGCAGCGGCGTCAGGACGCCCGGGGCCTTCTCCGGATACAGAACCGCCACGGGATGGGGCTCAAACGTCATCACGACCATCTCGGCGCCGCAGTCGGCGGCCAGCGACCGCGCCGTGCGAAGGATCTCCTGATGCCCGACATGGACACCGTCGAAATTGCCGATGGTCAGCACACACCCTTTCCGGATGCGCCCGAATTCCGACAGCGACGTGAGAACCTTCATTGGCCACACTCTCTAAACAGACTCGACCGCAGGCGCAGCAAAACCACCGCCCTTCGGCGCATGGACGCCCAAGAGAGTGTATCGCGGCGTTGCATGGACGCAATGGGTTTTCGCGGACAAAACGACCGGACGGAGGTGAAGGGGTACGCAACGAAAGCGAACCGAGACTCCGGCAGGGAGGTCTTGCACGGGTCAGACGGTGAGCCCGGGATTCCGCACCGGCGCGTTGAGACGGAACAGCAATCGGCAATCCGCTGGAGCGGTTCAGCCGGACCGGGCCCCGGTCACAGTCGCTTTGGCCGGTTCGCCCAATTGCGTGTGGTGCGGATAGTAGACGCGAAGCTCTTCGCGCGTGAACTTGGCCTTGGTCTCGTCGCCCAGCTTCTCGTAGCACATCACGAGCATGTCGAGGGCGGCCCGATGGTAGGCGAACTCGTCTGGCGCGTACTGATTCGCGCGGCCGGCTTCCGCCTGGCGCACCTGCTCGAAGTAAGGAACCGCCTGCTGGGGCTGGCCGTCCTTGACGTACATCACGGCCAGTTCGAAGCTGGCCGGCACGTTGGTGGGATCGGCCTCGGTCGATTTCTGATAGGCGCCGTAGGCCGCGTCGAGCTCCCCTCGGGCCTTGTGAAGACAGGCGAGCAAATACCACGCATGGCCGTTGTCTCCATCGATCAACAGGGCCTTGTCACATTGCCGCTTGGCGTCGTCATACTGGCGGAAGACGGAGTAGGCTTCGGCCCGATCGAGGATATGGCGGACCATGAGCGGTCGGATCGCAATCAGCGCGATCACGACCAGGATGACACTGTACGATCCGTTGGCGATCAGCTCCCGGCACTCCTGCCGGTCGCGTCGCGGTCTGGGATAGATGACCTGTCCTTCTGCCATAGCGTCCCCCGTCAACCCACCACGATGAGGTAAATGCCAACGATCACCAGCGCGTTGCCGGCAATCAACTGAATCCGCCGCTCGAGCGAACAAATGCGAGTCCGCGCGCGGTCGATCACGTTCGGCTTCATTAACCCGGTCAGCGCCCCGACCGCCAGAACCGGCACGCTCTGGCCCAGTGCGAAGCTCAGGAACAGCAGCACCCCGTACACCGAGAGCTTCTTGGCGACGACGATCCCCGCCAGGATCAGCAGGCCCGCTCCGCACGACGGGCACCCAGGCACGAGCAGCAGGCCGAAGACGAACCCCAACAGAGCCGCCCCCGGCAGAGTAGCCGTGTGTAGTTTGGGTCCGAGACCCTGCCATTTCTCCGGCAGCAGGTGCACACTCACCAAGCCCGAAACGAAGAGCCCGGTAACGATCAGCAGGCCGCCCAGGAGCCAGAAGAAGTACTTGTTCAGGCCGAGCAGCTTGCCTGCGACACCGCCAGCGGTCGTCATAACCATCCCCAGCAGGACATAGCTGAGGGTCAGTCCCGCGCCGAACAGGCACGTCAGGGCGATGGCCCGTTTCTTGGACGATCCGACCCCGGCCACGTATCCAATCACGACGGGCAGCCGAACGGCCATGCACGAGCTGAGCGAGGCCATTGCCCCAATCCAGAACACGATGAGCAGGGCCCACGCCGGCGATTCATTGATCAGTCTGTCAACGGTCGAAATCACAGTGCGTCGCTTTCAATGCTCACGGATCTTCAGTTCAGTACACAACTCCGATCGGGGGTCTTGTTCGGTCCCAAGTCGTCCGACGGAAGGCCGAACAACGCCGCTCACCCCCGCCCCCGGCCGTACGGGCGACTCAAAAAGACAGAGCCACCCGGCCGTATCTAAATCCTACGAAACAAATCGGCCTCTAAAAATATGCAACTAAGTTGCATTTTCTGACGAACCGACTATAATGATCGTTCGAAGAGACGATAGAGCTACAATACCGGACTGTCAGGAGGCGGTTGTTCATGCAGACAAGAATCGCGGCGATCGGCACCGAACTGAGACATCATGCCCCGTTTACGCTATTCGGAGCGGCCACAGGGATTGTCTGCATGCTCCTGTTCCACAACGCCGGCGAGGCGGTCAACCACCGCCTCTTCCAGGTGTTCCACCCGGCTCACGTTGTCCTGTCCGCCATCGTAACCGCTTCTCTATTCAAGATTTACGAGAAGAAGGTCAGTTTGGTGAAGCTGGTGGTGATCGGCTACTTCGGGGCCGTCGGGGTCGCGACGTTAAGCGACTGCATCTTGCCGTTCTTCGGTGAGAGCATCCTGGGAGTGGCCGTGCCGAGCCACGCAGACCTTCACGACCATGAAGAAACCGGGGAGGCGCATGATCACGGGACGGCCGGGCACGAGGCCCATTCGGACGAGGCCGGCGGCGCCGTCCGCCCGAGACTGCATCTGGGCTTCATCGAAGACTGGTACGTCGTAAATCCCGCCGCATTTGTGGGAATTCTCGTCGCGTACTTCTGGCCGCGAACCAAATTTCCGCACGCCGCCCACGTTCTGGTCAGCACTTGGGCCTCTTCCTTCCACATGCTGATGAACACCCACGCGGAACTGACCGCCACAATGCTCGTGGGCGTGTTCGTGGTGCTCTTCATCTCGGTCTGGCTACCGTGCTGCTTCAGCGATATCGTCTTCCCACTGCTGTTCGTCAAGTCCGCGCCGTTGCACGTACATGGCGCCGCCGAGCCGGAGGCTGCACATGAGCATCGGTCTTGATGAGAGATGCTGCGGAATGCTCAAGCAGGCGCAGTTGTACCGCACGGAGGCGCGCGTCGCGGTCCTGAAGGTGCTGTTCGAGGCAGTCGGGCCTCTGCGGCAGGATCAGATTGCCGAGCGGTTGCCCGACGGAGGGCGAAACAAGGTGACGATCTATCGAACCCTCGAATCTCTGGTCGATGCAGGGCTGGTCCATCGCGCGTTCATGCAGGAGCGGGCCTGGCACTTCGAACTGGCCCATCACTGTACTGACAGACAATGCCACCCGCACTTCACCTGCTCGAACTGCGGGACGACGCACTGCCTGAAGGACTTCTCGATGCCGATGGCGCCGAGATTCTACAAGGGATTCGTGATTCAACATCAACAGGTGCGGCTGGAAGGGCTTTGCCCTGCCTGCGCATAGGAGCGCGACGACGTGAGGTCGCTGGTGCGACATACCGTTCTGATTCTGGCGACCGGGTGCTTCCTGGCGATGACTTTGGGTCTTGTGCTGTTTCTGCACCTGCACCTGGCTCACGACCATGACGAGGACCCGCTGCGCCACAACTCCGAACACTGCTCTCTCTGTCAGCAGCTTCTCGTTGCCATGAAGGACTTCACCGTCCGAATCGAGCCGGCGCACGTCGAGATCGATCGGGCCGGGCAGCTTCTCGAGGGCTGCCTCGACACAGCTCCGCCTCAGACCACGGCGATGATCCTCGGCGCCCGCGCTCCCCCTGTCTAACACCGCCTGCGCCGCATTGCAAATCACATTCGCCCGTGCTGAACGGGGCACCTGCTGCGCCGGCGCAGCGTTATCCCGAACCAACCTGATTCGCCGAAGAGACGGCGATGTCACCCGTTGCTTACACAGAGGAGTGAATATGATGATGCATAAGGGCACATTGGCCCTGCTTGGCCTGCTGCTGTGCGGGTCAATCCTTGCGGCTTGGCCACGCAGCGCCGCGGCCGAGTGCGCCGTGGCGCACACACACATCGGCATCAACCCAACCTGGCGGCCCGCCGACTGGGGTCGGCCGGGAGAGGGGTCCGTCGATCCGGACCCGATGGACAACGACAAGCTCTGGTTCTTCTCCCTGCCGGCGGCCCACGCCTGCGCCACGCCGGGTTGGCCGAACTGGACCCAGACCGACGGCACGCCATTCCTCGTGCTCAGTCCCGTGCTCGAAGAGGGGCAGCACATCACCAAACCCGACGAGCCCGCCAAGGTCCTGTACACATGCGCCTTCCATTACACCAAGGCCAACGGCTATGGCGACCCGAACGGGCTGGAGCACGTGGACGGCTGGCATTCTGCTCATGGTCCGCAGGGGGCATGGAACCTGGAGAGCACCGATGAGGCTGCGATTCCGGCATGGGACATCTACATCCGACGCGAGCGGGTCAGCCCCAACCTGGCGGAAGACGACTTCTTCATGCTGCGGCCCGACGATACGCCCGTGCTGCAAACCGATGGCGAGGTCTGTGCACTGAACAAGCGGTGGATGGCCGACGTCAACGCGTGGGGCTTCCACGACCACATGGGCTTCTACTTCTGGCTCGACGAACAGGACGAAGAGGTCTATGTCGTCGTGTCGGCCCACGACGCCGGCGGGCTCTATCAGCGTTCGGCCGACTTCGTCCTGCGATTCGCCCGGGCGGTGGTCCAACCGATTGCCGGCGATCTCAACGGCGACGGCGTGGTGGACGTCCATGACCTGGAGATTCTCGTGGAGAACTGGGGCCGATCCGGCATCTATCATGGCGACGAGGCGGAGCACCATAATCATGACCACGATCATGACGATTAGGCCACAAGACAGGGAGATGGCTATGCGAAGGGAATCATCTCCCAGCCGATTGGCGCAGGAAGGGATCGGGGGCGTCCGCAGACGCCCCCGATCCAATCCCCTCGTGGGGCGAGGGTTCACGCTGATCGAGCTGCTCGTGGTCATTGCGATTATCGCGCTGCTGATGGGGATCCTGTTGCCGTCGTTGCACCGCGCCCGCGAGCAGGCGCGCAAGATCGCCTGCCTGAGCAACATGCGGCAGATGGGTGTCGCGCTCCAGGCGTACCTGATCGACTCGGAGTATCGACTGCCTCCCAGCTCCTGTCACTGCCAGGACCCGAACGACCACTGGCTGCGAGTCCTGACCCGCTACACCAAGGAGCCGCTTCTGGTCCGCTGCCCGAGCGACAAGGGCAAGGAGTTCGTCGATTGGAGCCGCCCCCTGAGCGAACAGCGTCAGGCCCGGTACTCGAGCTTCGCGGTCAACGCCCTGCTCGACCCGGTCCACTTCCGCTATGGGCCGAACACGAACCGCTACAACAACGTCAATAACATCCGGCGGCCGATGCACTGTATCTGGATCAGCGAGGCGCCTGACAGCGAGAGCTTCCGCCTGGCCGACCACATTCACCCCGATCTGTGGGAAGGATCGATCGAATACGCCCGGCAGTCCATCGCATGGGATCGGCACAAAGGAATGTCGCACTACCTCTTCGCCGATGGGCACGCCGAGGGGCTGCCGTTCGAGCGGACCTATACCTGGCCCGGCGACTGCTATTGGTATCCTGAGGCGGCGCCGAAATGGCCCGAGAATCCGTGAGCCTGGAGTAGAAGCATGAAACTCGCTGTGACAAGCGTCGTGACATTGATCTGTCTGTCGTACGGCGTGGCCGTGCGGGCCGACTGCCCCCTCGACCATCTTCTCATCGGCTGCAACCGCGACGGCGTCGAGGGCACCGACGACGATACGAAGCTTTTCGTGGACTGCTCACAGAAGTACCGCGACAGCGGCGAGACGGACCACGCCAACTGGTTCTACCCGTTACAGAAGAGCATCTTTTCGAGCTACGGCTACCGCATCGGCGAGCCGGGCTTCGACGTTTTCCAGAGCACCAATGCCAATGCGGGACACACGTACGATCCCAATCGCGCGCCGGCGGGCGAGCCCGACCTCGACTTCGGCCTGATCGTCGAATGCTATGCCCTCTCGGATGGGCTGCGAGCCGTGCACAAGGAGTATCCCCAGTTTACGATCGCCGGCGCCGGCGAGAGCTTCGACCACAGTGCCATCCACGCCCTTCGCGGCGACGGACACGTGCACCTGTCGTATCAGGCCGTCGACGGCGAGAGCCTGCACTGGATCACCTACCGCTTCCACGATCGTCTGGGCCGATACGAGTCATCCGAGCCGTTCACGGTCGTCTTCAACGTCGAACCCCTCGCAGGCGATCTCGTCGTGGACGATGCCGTCGACCTTGCGGACATGGCGGCGCTGTCGCACTGCTGGCTTCGTCAGGACGCTGCCAGGCAGAACGACTACTGGGAACGCGCCGATACAAACCGCGACGGCGCCGTGAACCTGATCGATTTCGCCCGCATGGCCGCGAACTGGCGGGTCGCCGCAATCAGGTGACGCTGCTCGGATCACTCGACGCATCTCCTGGTCGCACAGTGGTGTTTCCCCTGTCCGGAAGGGTTCGCAGACCACGCCGAAGAGTGCCGCCTCGGTTTCAAGTGTTCCACTGCGCGCTTCCCAGGACGGTCGCGGTCGGGTAGAATCGAAAAAATGTGTATGCATGGACCGCCCCTCTCCGATAACAGAGGTTACATGAGAACAAGGACGAAGATAGAGATCGTTGCGGCCCTTCTCGCCCTGGTGGCCGCCGGCTGCCAGGGCCCGCAGACCACCGCGCCCGCCGTGGTCACCAGAGATCACACCACCAGCGTTGAGGAACTGGCCCGGCAACTGGGCCTGAGCGTCGAGGATCGCGACGACGCCTTTGTCGTCCTGCGTGGGGGCGGCAATACCGTCCTGATCTTCACGCACAGCGACGGCCGATTCTTCGTCAACGGAAAGCCCATCGGCTCTGTCGGAATGGTGCGTAAGGTCGGGCAGACCGTCTACGTCGCCGAATCGCTGGTCTCGCAGATCCGGCCGCACCTCGGCGCGCCGATAACGCCTTCGCGCCCGCAGCCCCGCGTCCTGCGGGGGAACATCGTGATTGATCCCGGCCACGGCGCCCACGACCCCGGGACGACCTCCGTCACGGGAGTCCACGAGAAGACAATCAACTACGACGTCGCCGAGAAGGTCGCCGCCATCCTGGAACGCAGGGGCCTTGGCGTAACCATGACCCGACAACGCAACGAGTACACCGAGCTGGAGGCCAGAGCGGAGATCGCCAACCGACGCAACGCCGATTTGTTCGTGAGCATCCACGCCGATTCGGCTCCCAGTCCCTCGGCTCAGGGCTTCACGGTCTACATCGCCAACGCCGCATCTGCCGATTCCCAGCGTGCTGCCCGAGATATATCGCGCGCGATGGCCACCACGGGCCTGGAGAACCGGGGCGTCCGCCGCGAGGATTACCGGGTGCTGAGAACGAGTCGGGGACCGGCGGTGCTCGTGGAGATGGGGTATCTCTCCAACCGCCAGGACGCCCTGCGGCTGCAAGACAGCGCCTTCCAGGACAAACTGGCCGCCGCAATTGCCACAGGGATTCTCGACTACCTGCAATAGCGTCAGAATCGCTACAGGATGCGGCGTCTCCGCGCGACGATCAGACCCAGCAGGCCAATCGCAGACAACCCCAGCGCTCCGGGCAAGGGCACGACCGCAAGAGCACCGGCGCCCGGTGCGATCGGCACCTGCCGCATGGAAACCAGTCCCGTTGACGTGAACCACAGGCCCGTGACGAAATCGCTCATCTCGGCAGAGCTCCAGCGCAGGCCCGCTTCGGTAGCCAGCAGGCGGAACGCGTTAACTCCCTCGCCGCCGAAACTGTAGAGGTCGCCGGCCATCAGATCGAAACCGGCGTCCTCCCACGAGCCAAAGGTGTCGTTCCACAACCAAAGGTCGTAAAGACCATCGGCAAACCTCGGCAGTTGGACCGACAGGACATTGGCGCCGAAGTCCACGAAGTAGTCATAGCCGATGGCCAGCGGTGAACTGACAAAGACCGCGTCGCCAACGTTGCCGATGTGGAAATCGAATTGCCAGCCGTTGTTGACCATCACCGGGGCCAGCGGATTGTATGCAACCGTGCCCGGCAGATAGCCGTTGCGGACGGGAAACACCCACAGCCCGTTGATCGACACATTAGACGGGGTGTTGGTCAGGTTCGCCAGGTCCAGGACCGCCGCGGTGCCGGAGCCGGGCAGGATGAGGTAGTGTTTCCCATCGCCGGCGTCATAACCCGCCTGGGCGGCCGTGCCGCCGGGACCCCCGACGCCTCCGCTGGCGTCGCCGGTCGTCCACTGGAGCTGCCCATAGCGAAACTCAATGTCGAAGTCCCCCGGCGCGACGTCGTCGCGGTTGCGGAGCACCATCTGAAAATCGTTGCTCAGGTCCGTGTGCTGGTCGAAACAGCCGACGCCGTCCCAGGTCACGACGACCGCGTCCGAACCGGGCGACGCGACGTAAACGGCGCCGCCGTTCTCGCTGCGCGTATCGACGTCGGCCCAGTAGGGCGCGATCATCGGCTGACCGGCGACCGGGAAAGCCTGAGGCGTGGATTCCGATACAGCCGTCTCGAAGGAGACGTTGCCGTTGTTGTTGACAAAGAACGAATCGTACTTGGCGCCGAAGAGGTTGATCTGAAACGGCAGATCCAGGAGGCCGGAAGATCCGTCGTCCGTGCGTCCCAGGGCCGCGTCGCCATATCCGGCGGCACCGCCAAGACCGTCGAGCATGACGCTGTAGTTAAAGGCGTCTGTCAGCACCCCGGCGTGTTGGTACGTCGGACAAAGACGCACCCCTCTCGGTGCGTAGGCTTGCATCAGATCGCGCGAACCGTCGGGAGCATGGGTCCCCTGCCAGCTCACGTCGATCAGGTCGAAGTCCGTGTCGGCGCGGAAGGCCCCGTCGTGGTCCAGGTCGTAGAAGCGATTCCCGCCCACGCTGACGACGTTGGCGGCGTAGCGGTCGAGGGCGACGGTCCAGCCAATGGCATGCGCGATCTCGTGCATCATGCCCCGCATGGCATCAATCTGGCCGCCGGCAGGATCGCCCATCGTCCAGTTGTACCCGGCCGTATTGACATGGATCGTCGCACGCACTGGGCGACCCAGCTCATCGGTGCTCCAGCCGCTCGTGGTCGCCAGAGAGACGTCCGTGCTCGTGGCAAAGACAATATCGATCGCATGACCGCCGAACATGGTGATCCATCGGTTGATCGCCACCTGGATCACGTCCTGCTGGGCAGCATCGAAACCCTCAAACGTCGGGTTGATCGTGATCGCGCGCACAGAGGACGCTGCGGCACAGACCACCAGCAAACCCATAGAAATGGCACCCGGCCTTTTCATCCAGTCTCCTCCCTGAGACCAACCGTTCTGTCATCACATCGCCCTCCATCCATGGGTGCGACGCTCATCCGTAGAGGTACCGCCTTGGACGCTCCCGGCACGGAATACGAAACCATCTCGCTGTGATTGGGGAATAGGCAGGCACGCCGTGCTCCGTCACAGCCTTGCGGGAATCATCCCTGCAACATGTTGTGGTCCACCTTACCGCAAGACGCACTTTCGTCAATTGTGGAATGTACGTATTCTGCACGATTTTTTTGCGCGATTCGGGGAAGTGACGCTTGGTTCGCGGCGTGGACACACCCTGGCGGCGTCGGTAGAATGCCTTGTATGAAACCGTACCCGATGAAATGCGTGCCGATCTTCAAGGAGCGGATATGGGGTGGCCGAACACTCCAGACCGCCTTTGGCAAGCCTTTGCCTGCCGATGCGAAGATCGGAGAGAGCTGGGAACTGGCGGACCTGCCGCACGACAAGACCGTCATCGCCAATGGACCATTCGAGGGCCGCACCGTCGCCGATGTCACGCAGGAATACCCGCAGCAGATCGCCGGGACATTCGATTTCCCCAGCCCTTTCCCCCTGCTGGTCAAGCTGCTCGATGCCCAGGACATCCTGAGCGTGCAGGTGCATCCCGACGCCGAGACCTGCCGGCGGATGGGCCGGGGCGAGCCCAAGACCGAATGCTGGTATGTAATCGACGCGCAGCCCGGCGCAGTGATCTACAAGGGGCTGAAAGAGAAGGTCACACCGGAGCAGTTCGCCCGGGCCATCGAGAACAGCACGACCGCCGATCTGCTCGCAAAGATCCCGGTCGAGCGAGGTCAGTGCCACTTCCTTCCGGCGGGAACCGCCCATGCCATCGGAGGCGGGCTGCTCATCGCCGAGATACAGACCCCTTCGGATACCACCTATCGCATTTACGACTGGGGCCGGGTCGACCACACGGGCCGGCCCCGGCAGCTCCACATCGACGAGGCGCTCCAGAGCATCCATTTCGACGTCACCGCCGACCGGCTCCCGGTCACCACGGTCGGACGCCTCGTGGACTGCGAGCACTTCAAGGTCGACAAGGGCCATCGCAGCAAGGGGACCGAACTGCTGCTGGCGCGGGGCCGGATGCGAACGCTGATCGTGCTTTCAGGAGGCGGAACGATAGAGTCGCAGCAGGCCGAACCGGTGGAATTCGTTGCCGGCGATTGCCTGGTGATTCCCGCCGCCTACGACGGCGCTGTCGCCTTCGGCGGCGACACGGAGTACCTGACGGTCATGCTGTAGTCGCGCCGCTGTCACATTTCGGGCCCGGAGAGCCAGACCTCGCCGTCGTAGCGCAGCATCACGAGGCCATCCTCGAACCTGTCGAAGGCGATGCGGGGCCGCTGTCCGCTGAGCTCCTGAAGAATCCACCTGGGGAAATCCGCTCCCGCCCGGATCGCCAGCGGCGCACCGCCGCCGAAACGAGGATTGACCTCGAGGATCTTGATGGTGCTTCTCTCGGTCACGAACAGTTGAACCGTGATGACGCCCGGACCGGCGCCGAGCCGGCGGACCACCCCGGCCGCCGATTCCATGACGCGCCCATCCTTGACGACCTGGGCCTTGCTGACCTCGCCCGAGCGCACTTCGAGACGCCGGCGCGGGACGACGCATCGCACACGCTGTTCGAAATCAACATACACGTCACAGGTGTACTCAGTGCCTGTGACGAGTTCCTGACAGATCGCGTTCGGGACCCGCTTGGCGAAGAAGAGCAACTCCTTGCGGTTGCGCGCGATGGTGTTGCCCTTGGCGGCGCTGCCGTCCCACGGCTTGAGCAGGCAGGGCCATGCCAACCGCCCTTTCCGGTCGGCCTCCAGAGCGGCACGTGGACTCCAGGTGCGCGGGCCGTCGAAGCCGTTCTGTCTGAGGAATCGACGGGTCAGCCTCTTGTCCTGACATATGTCGATAACGTCCGGCTCGCTGACCAGCACGCGGCAGCCCAACCGCTCGAAACGGGACCGGTGCGCCGCAAGGACTCGTAGATCGAGGTCCGTTGTCGGAACGACCAATCGGACCCCGCGATTCCTGACGATCGACAGGAGTTGGCCCACGTATCGCGGATGCGTGGTAGGCTCGACAAGAAAGGCCTCGTCGCAACATTGCAGCGCCGGGCTGAGCATCGTGACATCCGTCCCGCAGAAGCGGATGCGGCACTTCAGTCGCCGGGCGGCCCGGCGAAAGGCGTTCAGCAGCGACACCCGGCGGCCGATGCAGGTAAACAGCACCGCCACGTCGCTTTTGGCGTGGCGATCGGATTTGCCCTTCCCGGCTTTGCGCATCGTCGCTCCTAAGGCTCCGGCAGCAGGCTGTAAGCACGCCGCTCAATCGTACATCGCGTCCGGCGGACCGTCAATCCGCCGAGTCGTTCGCCGATTTCTTTGACAACCCCTGCGAACCGTTATAGACTCGGCGCCATATTATGAATCGACCAGAATCGGACGCTGGTTTAGACGTTGTAGACCCGCCGAATCGCCCGGAAGGCTTGGCCGGACGGACCGCGATCGGCTTCGAATGGTTTCGGAGAGCGAAATTGCTCAAGATCAATGAGAATCCCCCCATCCTCTGGCCACCGGTGGAGTCCATCCGGACCTTCGAGGGCCTCTGGTGGGTCGCGCATACCAAGAGTCGAAACGAGAAGGTCCTGGCCCACGACCTGATGGCCAAGAACATCAGTTACTTTCTGCCCATGACGCTGAAGGTCAGCCGGAGGAGCCATCGCACGTTCAAGTCGATGCTGCCCCTGTTCACTGGCTACCTGTTCTTCTGTGGCCGCGAAAATGACCGGATCGAGCTGCTCAAGACCAACCGCGTGGCCAACCTGCTGGAGGTGGTGGACCAGAAGACCTTCCTCAACGAGCTGGCCCGCATCGAGCAGGCGATCAGCGCCGGCGCTCCGTTGGTGCCTCACAAGTACATCGAGAAGGGTCAGTGGTGCCGCGTCATCGCCGGTCCGCTGCTCGGACTGGAGGGCATCGTCGTCCAGAACCGCGGCAACACCCGTCTGGTGCTCCAGATCGACATGCTGGGCCAGGCCGCGAGCGTCGAGATCGATGTCGACATGATCGAGCCGGTCGAGGGACGCCGCGCTCAGCCGTCTGTCTGATAACGCGCGCCGGAACCGGGAACCGAATGCGATGCCCTGCGAACATCCGAGAAGTCGCGGATCGCCGGTGCAGGTGATGTGCGTGGCACATTGAGAAGCTTTCGCGAGGTGAATGCTGTGATCATCCGCACACATGCCTATCCGAGAGCGGGCCTGGTCGGAAACCCGTCGGACGGCTACTTCGGCAAGACCATCTCGTTCGTCTTCAGCAACTTCCGGGCCGAGGTGGTCCTGTACGAAACGCCGGAGCTGGAAATCCTGCCCAGCCAGAAAGACCATTCTTGCTTCAACAACATCGCGGACATCGTGCGCGACGTTCGCCTGCACGGCTACTACGGCGGCATCCGCCTGTTGAAGGCCACCATCAAGACCTTCTACGATTACTGCCAGGACAACCAGATCGCCCTGCACGATAAGAACTTCACGATCCGCTACTGCTCCGACATCCCGCATGGCGTGGGACTGGCCGGCTCCAGCGCGATCATCACCGCCTGCCTCCGCGCCCTGATGGCCTTCTACGGCGTCAGCATCCCCAAGTACGTCCAGGCCAACCTCGTGCTGGCGGCCGAGAAGAACGAGCTGCACATCCCCGCCGGTCTCCAGGACCGCGTCATTCAGGTCTACGAGGGCCTCGTGTACATGGATTTCGCCGAGGAGATCATGACGCGACAGGGCTACGGCAACTACATGCCGCTCGACCCGGCCTTGCTGCCCCGCCTTTACGTTGCCTATCGCGACGATTTCAGCGAGCCGACCGAGAAATTCCACCACAATATCCGCGTTCGCTTCGAACAGGGCGAGCGCAAGGTCGTCAATGCCATGCGGTTCTGGGCCCATCTGACGGACAAGGTCCGCCAGTGTCTGCTCAACGGCCAGACCGACCAGGTCGGCGAGCTTCTCGACGCCAACTTCGACCGCCGGCGGCAGATCTACAAGATCAGCGAGGACAATCTCCGGATGGTGGAGGCGGCCCGCTCGACCGGTGCCAGTGCAAAATTCACCGGTTCCGGCGGCGCCATCGTAGGGACGTACAAAGACGAGCGGATGTTCGCCGAGCTGCGCAAGCGATTAGGCAAGCTGAACATCAGCGTCATCAAACCGAAGGTCTTCAGCCCGGAGGCGAAGGCGCGAACATGATACGCAAGGCCGTCATTCCGGCGGCAGGATTCGGGACGCGATTCCTGCCGGCGACCAAGAGCCAGCCGAAGGAGATGCTGCCCATCGTCGACACGCCCGTGATCCAGTACGTAGTCGAGGAAGCGGTTGCAGCGGGAATCTCAGACCTGCTGATGATCATCGGCAAGGGCAAGCGCTCCATCGAAGAGCACTTCGATCGCAGCTTCCAGCTTGAAGCGCAGCTTCTGGCCAAGGGCAAGACGGACGAACTCGACGCGATGCGGCGAATCTCCGAACTGGCGGAGATCCATTTCGTCTGGCAGAAGGAAATGAGAGGTCTCGGCGACGCGGTCTACTGCGCCCGGCACCACGTTCACGACGAGCCGTTCGTCGTCCTGCTGGGTGACACGCTGATCGACGCGCCGAAACCGGCGGCCGGCCAGCTCGTCGAGCTTTACGAGGAGCTCCAGGCGCCGGTCATCCTGGTCGAGGAGGTCGAGCCCAGGAAGGTTCACCTGTACGGCATCATCGACGGCGACGAGATCCGCCCGGGCGTCTATCGGATTCGCGACTTCGTCGAGAAGCCCAGCGCCGCCGAGGCGCCGTCGAACCTGGCCATCGCCGGACGCTACCTGCTGACGGCGGACATCTTCGGCCTCATCGGGACAACCGGACCCGACCGGGGCGGTGAGATTCAACTGACCGACGCCCTGCGGGCCCTGGTCCGACGGCGCCCCATATACGGATTGAAGCTCGACGGGCGACGCTGTGACATCGGCAACAAAGACGGCTTCATCCGAACCAACATCGAATTTGCGTTGAAACGCCAGGACATGGCCGAGGACATGGTGCAATACATCAAGCGACTGGCGCAGACGCTCTGAGATCGCGCCAGACTGGTCACATCCATCGACGACGCACAGAGGGGAGTAAGGACATGAAAGCAGTGGTCACCGGCGCGGCGGGGTTCATCGGCTCGCATCTGACCGAACGTCTGCTCCAGGAAGGTCACGCCGTCATCGGCATCGACAGCTTTGACACGTTCTATGATCCGCAGATCAAGCGGCGCAATATCGCCGGGGCTCTTTCGCATCCGAGCTTTCGTCTTATCGAGGCGGACATCCGCGACCAGGCGGCTATGGAGCAGGCCATCGAAGGCGACGTTGACGTGATCGTGCACCTGGCGGCGCGGGCCGGCGTGCGTCCCTCGATCGAGCAGCCGGCCCTCTACAGCGACGTCAACATCAACGGAACGGTGGTTCTGCTGGAGATCGCGCGCACCCGCCACATCAAGAAGTTCGTCTTCGCGTCGAGTTCGAGCGTCTACGGTAACAACAAGAAGGTCCCGTTCTCGGAGTCCGACAACGTCGATTTCCCGATCTCGCCCTACGCCGCGACCAAGAAGGCAGGCGAGCTGATCTGTCACACATACCACCATCTCTACGGCATCGGCATGACCTGTCTGCGTTTTTTCACCGTCTATGGTCCCCGGCAGCGTCCCGACCTGGCCATCCACAAGTTCGCCCGGCTCATCGAGGCGGGCAAGCCCATCCCGATTTACGGCGACGGCACGATGCGGCGCGACTTCACCTACATCGACGACATCATCAACGGCGTCGTCGCCGCCATCGACAAATGCGCGGGCTATCACATCTACAACCTCGGAGAGTCGCGTCCCATCTGCGTCAGCGACCTGATCGTCGAGATCGAGAAGGCCCTCGGCAAGAAGGCCATCCGGAACCATCTGCCCACCCAGCCCGGCGACGTCGATCAAACCTACGCCGACGTCGCCAAGGCCCAGCGTGAACTGGGCTACAATCCCTCCACGCACATCGCCACCGGCCTGGCCCGCTTCGTCCAGTGGTTGCGAGCCGAACAGATGCGCCGCTGACCTCCGGGCACACTCGCCTACAAAATAGAACGTAAATGCTGACAAATGCGTCAGTTGCGACGCGTTCGCGCACCTCAGAGAACCAATCTGCATCGGCCAGCGTATAGTAACAGGACGGTACTGGAGGCAATGCTGGAAGAATGAGAACCGGGGCCGGACAGTCTCGGGACATTGCGGCCATACCATCCCCACGGATCAGCACAAGATGAACGTGAAACCGGAACGACCGACCTTCTCGGACGCGATCAACGAAGACGAATATGAGCCTCCTGTCGAGCATGCTTCTGTTTCTGATCGTAGGATGTGGCGAGTGGTATCTCGCTTTGCGTCGTACGCTGGCATGTGCCCGCGGGGAGAAGGTCGTTCTCGTCTCGATTGTCTTTATCGAAAATCTCTTGGGATTGTGGGTACTGTCGAATTTCATCCGGACGAATAACTGGTTCCTGGCGTTGAGCTATTCGTCCGGCGCCGCAGCGGGCGCCCTGCTTGTCGCGATCAACAGCGAAAAAGCCACACAGCCGAAGCAGGCTCCACAAGACCCAGACCTCACAACCGACACATCCGTCACAGAAGATCCCTCCGCAGTCCCGGCCGTCCGACGACACACACGGCGTCCGCGTCTGTGGTCCCATGCCGCGAGGCCGCCACGCGGCCAGACCAAACCTGCCGCGAAGTTGGTCCCGGCGCCGTCGTAGCAGCCTCGCTTGCGGGACAGGCTATTGGAGCGAAGTCTCCAACACCAAGGCCGGCAGATAAGCCTTGCCACGGACGTCGTCGACCAGGTCCACGCTGGCCATACAGAATTCGCCGTCGGGCGAGCACGAAAGCGCGAAACCCGAGAACGCTGCTTCATCCGCGAGCAACTGCCGAACCGACTCGGTGACGTCGATCAACAGCGTATATGGCTCGCTCAGGCCCGGATCGACGAGCCTGAACCACGACAACGCGAAGTCCGTAATCGGTGTCCCGTCGGCGGCGCCGTCCATCGTCAGCCAGACCGCCACGTCGGCCGCCTCGTGGTCGATCCGCTCGAAATCGGCCTGGGCATTCTCGAAACGCCCGACAACGCCGTCGCCCGCAAAGCAGTTGACGTACAGCACGCTGGGCAACAGGGCCATGTTGTTGCCGCTCAGTGACATGTCCACCACCCGATCGATCGTCAGCTCGATATGCGCCGAGATCAGATGGTTGGGGTCGAGTCCATACCACGAAGGCCGCTCCATCTTGAACTCCGTCAGAAGGGCATGCTGCACATCGGCTGCCGCGCCGGGAACGCGTCCGTAGTTGCCCAAGCTCAGCGGCAGATCGCTCGACCACTCCTCGTAGTAGACCTTTTCGAATCCTTCGGGCGCATCGTTCTCGTCGGCGATCAGGGCATATTCTTCGTGGATCGCGTTCCAGTAGACGTACAGTGCGCTTCCATCCGCGGCATAGGTGATCGCCTCGGGACGTTCCGAGGCGCAATTGGGGTCGGTAAAGACATCCCATTCGAGGATGCCGTCGGGAATCGGCCAGGTCACCTTCAGCTCGGGGCTGTGGCTGCCGGTCCATTCGCGAGCCGTCAGGTAGACCGCCTCGTCGTTCGGGTCGTTGAAGACGTGATAAGCTCGACCGCTGTGCTGGTCGCCCGTGACCGGGCCGGTGTCGGACGATGTCAGGCTGAACCGCAGGGGCTCGGATGCCGTCATCTCAACGATCAGCGTGGGCAAATGTCCGGCAGGGTCCATGCTGGTCCAGTAGCCATCCGGCGTGTTCGAGATCCAACGGAAACCGAGATAGCGCACGTTGGGGTCCACTATCATTTTGGCCACGAGGCTCGTCACGTCCACTTTAAAGCCGATCATGCCGTAGATCATCAACTCATCATCGCCGAACCGTGCCGGGTAGGGTTCGTCCGGGCCATACACCCCGACAACCGCCTGTCCCGGCGTGAACGGGCCTTCTGCTCCGGCCACGAAGCGCCAGCTCTGGAGGACCTTGCCGGCCCAGTCGTCACTTTCGACACCTGGCGAGGCGGAATCGAGATCGTTAGCATCGCTGCCATCGACAATGCCATCCGCCGTCTCGCCGTAAAGCTCAAGCGTGAAGTCCTGCGTCGTCCAGGGCTTCGGAGACAGGCCCGGATAGATGACATCATCGAAATAGAACCGCAGGACCGCCGACTGCAGGGCGTTCGGCTCCGTCGAGACCCAACGCAATGGATTCAGCGAGAACTCCGCGATCGCCCGGCGATCGTGAGTATACGTCCCGGCCGCCGGGAACGGCGTGCTAATGTAGGGCTTCGAGGGCACGCCGCCGTGGCCCATCTGAACGACCGAGTAGCCGTCGCCATCATCGTCCGACAGCGAAGCCATAGCCGTACACGAATCATCGTACGTCAAAGTCACCGTCACCGCCCAAGCCGGTCCGGTCAACGCAACAACCAGCAGAATAGCCAACACCCAGTATCGTTTCACTCGCATCGATTCACTCCTTCCATCCTGACCAAGACTGATGTTCTCACGGTGCCACGCGCGCAAACTGTACCTCACGTCACAGCTCCATTTCGCACTCCTTCCTTCTTCTCTTCGCTGCACCGGACGCTATTGCCCTCCAACCACATCCCCGCCCTCAAGCCCCTCGTAGACCGCTCCCCAGAATGCCGGCTTCTCGCGAGCGGAAGGGATCGGTCCTTCCAGCAAGGATGCGTGTCCATCGACCCAAAGCATGTTCATCCGTTGCGCGTGGCGATACGCGACCTGCACGGTCTTGTTTTGCTCGGGATAACCGGGCATCTCGTCGAAATGCGCGCCGGGCTCGGAGGCGTATTGGTTGCGCGTCAGAGCCACCGCATCGCACACCCACGCGCGGTAGGCAAAATCACAGTGCAGCATCACTTCGGCCGGGCGGCGCAGTTGGGTGATCCTGTTGCCGCCGGCGCCGGCGTATTTCTTCGTCCGGCTGCTGACGTGACGCGTCGGCTGGCTGTTCAGGGCATAGGAAAGCCAGCCTTCGGGATTATCGACGCAATGGGGATTGAGCATCTCCGGATACGCCGCCTTGTCCAGCGGGCACCGCAGGATGTCCCGCCCGATGTCGTCCGGATGCTCCTTGGCGTGACCCACGTTACGGTGCTCGAAGTACGGACCGAGTGTGTTGTACCAGTACTCCTCCACACCCAGGTTCTGTGTGGCCGGCACGATCCATCCTTCGTGACTCTGCTGATACATCGTGTGGGCCATCGCCAGTTGCCGCAGTTGCGACGCGCATACGATCCGCTGGGCGCGCTCCTTAGCCGCCCGCAGACCGGGCAACAGAACGGCCATGAGAACTGCCACGATGGAAATCACCACGAGCAGCTCGACCAATGTGAAACCACGCTTCGCTTTATGCTCTGGGCACATTTGCCCTCCTTTCTTCCTTTCTTCCGCTCTCGTTGCCTCACGGATGCCGCTGCACTTCACTTCGGGCGGTGTCCACGATCCACTGTGTCACCAGCTCGTCGGGCAGCAGTCCCTGCTCCGCCAGTTCCAGATTCAACCCCTGTAACGGGTTCTCCATTCCCGGCATCTCGCCCCCCGGTTCGTTGAAACGCGCCATCCACCGACCGTGCATTCGGGTGACGCCCATAGACAGATACGCGCCGACGACAATCACGCGATCCTTGTGTCGCGCCGCCTCCTGCATCGCGGCAGCCGCCCGGCTGTACTCCTGTCCGACGCCGACGGCGGCCCAATCCCCATAGCTGATGCCGGTCTGCCCGCAGAGGTACGTCACGGTGCGTCTCATGAAGCGGTCCCACGCCGGAGGGATCGCCTCACTTCCATGCGCCAGCAGCACGACCGCCTCCCGCTTTGGGTCACGGCTCAGCTGGCGAACGCGCTTGAGCATGATCCGCTCGATCACATCGCTCTTGTCCAGGGTCGTCGTCACTGTCACGGGCACCTCGGTGCGAACCAGGCGCGCCCCCTCATCCCGAAGGGCCTTTTCGACCTCAGGATCGCTGTATGTTCCCAGCAACGCCGGGATGTCCCAATGGGAATGGGACGACGGTGCAATCAGCAGAGGCACTGCCACAATGCGGCTGCAACCGGCTTTTTCGAGGGCGCACAGGCCGTCGGCCACGTTCGGCTCGGCAAACTCCATGAACACCACTTTGATCTCGGCGAAGGGACTGTCGTCGCCGAACCCCGCACGCACCTTCTGCTCTTGTTCGAGAACCTGCTGGTTCCAGACCTTAGCGGGCGACCCGTGCGCGACGATGAGCAGGCCGGGGCCTCCACTCTTCGAGGTCGCGCCGGGACCATTGGACTGGCCCCATGCCGCAACACACAAAACGAGCAGCCAGATCATGACCGTGACAGCCGAGAACGGGACCGGCCTCGACATGCTCTGATTCTCCCTAGTCTTCTTGCATTGGCAGTCCGTGCACTGCCCGGAGCAGGAACATGTTTTCGCCGACGTCACTTCCTGAGATTCTGTGTCCTTCATCTGTTCTTCCTTTCCGTCAATCCACTCTGTGTGTTTCCATTTCCACGATGCCGGACCTCCCGAGGCCAAAACAAAAGGAGCAGGCAAGACCTCGCTGGACAAAGGTCTCATCTGCTCCCTGGCTGGCGCGCGGCTGGCTCGGTCGCGATGCGTATACGTCCTGTGATTGCTCTACTTGTTCAGGATCAGTTTTCCATGCCGGGTCTTCCTCAATCGATACACCTGATCTCCGTGCCGAATGAGCACTTCATCCCGGTCGCCGAGAATGGCCTGCGAGTCGATACAGTTGGCGCTGATCTGATTCCGGCTCAAAACCTCACTCTGCTCGTCAGAGACCAATCGTTCCACACCATCCCCTTAACGCCCGAAAGTTAGCCATTCCTAACTATGACCGCAAAAAAAACAAGCCCCTTATCTTCCCACCACCGAGATCGCCGCCGCTTCGCTTCTACGCAGGGCCAGGCGATACCCGCGAATCCTGATACGGATCGGATCACCCGCCGGGGCGATCCCTTCAACTTCCACCAAGGCGCCGCGACCCAATCCCATGTCAACCAACCGCCTGGCGAGGGCCCCTTCGGACCGCACGGCAACGATCGCCGCCTTCTGGCCGGGCCGCAGGTCGGCCACCGTGACAGACTTCCCCTGCACCCGACCCGGCGTATCCGCAACACGACACTGTTCGGCGAGCAATCGCGAGAGTCCCTCCCCCACCTCCGGGCGGGTCCTCACGAACTCCGTTAGTGCCGCCAGACGGTCCGTCACATCCGCTCCGAGACAGTGCTCCATCCGGCAGGCCTTCTCCTCAGCCGCCGCATCGTTCAGCCTCAGGACTCCGGCGAAGAACTCGCGAACGATCGAGTGCCGCTGCACAACCCGCGTCGCCTCATCAAAGCCCTCCGCCGTCAGCGTGACCGCCTCGTAAGGCTGGTAGTGAACGTACTGCTTCTGTGCCAATGCCTGTAGTGCTCCGGTGACGGACGAGGCCTTGACCTCCAATTGCCTGGCGATGTCCTTCGCTCGGGCGGTTCCCTTGGCGGCAACCGTCCAGAAGATCGCCTGCAAGTAGTCTTCCAGGCTCGGACTCAGCGATTTGGCAGATTCGAACGTCATCCGTCTTTCCATGCCCTTACTTTAGGTACTCCTAATATTATTAGCCATACAAAACTCTGTCAAGCAGAAATCTCCGGCGGTGGTGAGATTTTTTTGCACACGGCTACAGCCAGAGCCGCCCAACCTGATAGACCAGCAGGGTCAACACGTAGGCCAGGGCGGTCAGGCCGAAGAACTGGAACAGGGCCCAGCCCCACGAGTTTGTCTCTTGCCGCGTCATCGCCACCGTGGCGATGCAGGGGGCGCTGACCAGGCAGAACAGCATCACGCAGAAGCCCACCAGAGGTGTGTAGTCGGCTCGAAGCTGCTCGCGCAGGCTTGGCGCCTCCTCGTCGGGACTCTCGACCGCGTAGATGATCCCCAATTGCGAGACGAACAGCTCCTTGGCCGCCACTGAGCCGATCAGGGCCGTGCCGATCCTCCAGTCGAAACCGAGCGGCCGCAGGAGCGGCTCGACGGCCAAACCCACGCGTCCGACCGTCGAATACCACAGACCTTCCTGGCGGGCCTCCTGTGCGCTCCGCCCTTCGAGCCGGTCCGCCGGCGGTTTCGGGAAGTTCATGGCAAACCACAGCGCGATCGACACCGCAAGAATCACGGTGCCCGCCTTGCGGATGTAGAGCCATCCGCGCTGCCAAGTGTGTACGAGCACCCCCTTGCTGGTGGGCATTCGGTACGGCGGCAGCTCCATGACGAACGGCATCGTCTCGCCGCGAAAGACGGTCAATCGCAGCACCTTGGCGGCGACGATCCCCAGCGCGATCCCGATGAGGTAGATCAGCCAGAGCATGGGTCCCTGCCAGTGCGGCGGGAAGAACGCCGGGATGAACAGGGCGTATATCGTCAGCCGGGCGCCGCAGCTCATCAGCGGGATCACCATGATCGTCGTCAACTGGTTGCGGCGGTTGTCGAGGATGCGAGCGGCCATGATCGCCGGCACGGAACAGCCGAACCCGATCAGCATCGGAATGAAGCTCTTGCCGTGCAGGCCGATCTTGTGCATGATCCGGTCCATCACGAACGCCGCACGGGCCATGTAGCCCGTGTCCTCCAGCAGCGCAATGGCCATGAACAGCAGCAGGATGTTGGGCAGGAACACCAGCACGCCGCCCACGCCGCCGATGACGCCGTCGACCAGCAGCGAACGCAGCCACTCCACATGGCCGTCCGACCAATGGCTTGTGATCGCGTCCGCCAGCATCCCAAAGAAAGTCTCCAGCCAACCCATCGGGTAGCTTCCGATCTTGAAGGTCAGGAAGAAGACCACGTACATCAGCAGCAGGAAGATCGGCAGCCCCAGAACGCGGCTGGTCACCACCGCGTCGATCGTGTCACTGATGTCGTGACGCCGCTCGACCGAATTCTGGATCGTCTCCTGGCAGGCGCCCGAAATGAACCCGTACCGCCGGTCGGCCATGATGATCTCGGGCTCATCCCCCAGGATGGTGCGCAGGTGGACGACGCCTCGACCGACGACCTCCAGGACCTTCTGGTCATGGACCTTGGACATGACGTCCTCATCCTGCTCGAGCAGCTTGATCGCCAGCCATCGCCGGCCATACCTGGCGACCACGTCGCCGTCGGTCCGGTCGAGGGCTTGCTGGATCTGAAGCAGCTTGTCTTCGATCTCCTGGCCATAGGTGACCCGATGGATTCGTTCCCGGCGCTCGGCGCCGGCGGTCTCGACGATGGCATCCAGCAATTCGGTCCGGCCCTGGCTCTTGTTGCCAACCGTCGGGACGATCCGCATCTCCAACAGTCGCGATAACTGATCCAGGTCGAACTTCAAACCGCGTCGTTCGGCCAGGTCGCTCATGTTGAAGGCCAGCACCATGGGCACGTCCATCTCCATGATCTGCGTGGCGAGGTACAGGTTGCGTTCCAGATTGCTGGCGTCGATGACGTCCACCACGACATCGGGCCGGTCTTCCTGAATGTGGTTGCGGGCAATCAGCTCCTCGGCCGAGTAAGCTGTCAGGCTGTACGTGCCGGGCAGATCGACGAACGTGATGCGCCAGTCGCGATGGATGCACTGGCCCTCCTTCTTCTCGACGGTCACGCCGGGGTAGTTGCCCACGTGCTGGTGTGCGCCGGTGAGCATGTTGAACACGCTGGTCTTTCCGCTGTTCGGATTGCCCGCCAGCGCCACTGTGATGGACTTCATAGACACTGCCTGAATCTCCAAGTCGGGCCCGCAAAAAGTTAGGGGCACCGAACTATATGCACAAAAAAAGAGGACTCCTTTGTCCCGTTACTTGACGAGAATCTTCTGAGCAACTCCCCTGCCCAGAACGACTTTGGCCTCTTTGACAATCAGCACGAACGGCCCGGGATGTCCGTTGCTGACGACCCTCAGTTCCGCGTTGGGCACCAGCCCCATGGACGCCAGGCGGTTGTTGAGCCCCCGTCCGGCGTCGATCCGAACGAGGCGCACGCGCTCGCCGGCCTTGGCCGTCGACAAGGGTCGCGTCTGTTTCTCCTGCACTCCAATGCTCTGACTCATGCCTGTGCCTTGCGGGCCTTGGCGCCCGATCTGCTCTTGTGGAACTGACGGAACTCCTCGGCTACATCGCGGCCGTTGCGGTGGCTTTCCGTCACGTACTTGATGAAACTCAGCAGGCGTCCGATGATCTCCGGACCCAGCGCGTGCTCTGCCTTGCAGGCCGCCTGCTGGGCAACGTCCGCGTCCACCCCAAGCACGTTGACGAAGAACGACTTGAGGATATTGTGCTTTCGCACGACCTCGGCCGCCAGGGTCCGGCCCGGCTCGGTCAACGTGATGCAGCCGTATGGCCGGTAGTTGGCCAGGCCCCTTTCGCGGAGGGCCTGGAGCGCCCCGGTTACCGAAGACCGCGCAACGCTCAGCGTCTCGGCGATATCCTTGCTCCGCGCCCCTTCCGACTCGCCCGCCAGATTGAAAATGGCTTCGAGGTAATCTTCGAGCGAGGCGCTGAGCTGTGGTTCTGATTCGGTCTTCATCGTTTCATCCGGTCAGCAACGACCAAAACATACAGGATAGTTAGGGACCCCTAACTCTGTCAAGGGTCCGTTTCGGATTTCCGGGAAATTGTGAGGAGTCTCGGAACGCCGCCCGGCTCCATCCGATAATACGCGATGCGTCGCACCGCCGGCCCCAGAACCGCCGCACCGGCCGAATTCCGAAAAAAACGCTTGTTCGCCCGCCCGGGCGGCACTACAATGACCCCTGTCGCTCGGGGCGTGGCGCAGTTTGGCTAGCGCGCTTGACTGGGGGTCAAGAGGTCGCAGGTTCAAGTCCTGTCGCCCCGATTAACGACCCCATGATTCCTTGGGTCGCCGCCGACGCCCGTTCGATATGATCCGAACGGATGCCGGCGTAGTATCTCATTGTGGTCTCCACGTCGGAGTGCCCGGCTAAGGCCCGAACCTCTTGCACGGGTACTCCGGCCTGGAGCCAGAATGTGATACAACTGGCCCGCAGACCATGAAAGGTCTTGTTCTCGACGCCAGCCGCCCGGCACAACCGCTGCCAGGGCTTGTTGAAGTTCATGTCCGGCGTCACACTCAATTCATCACTCCACTTGCCTTGCTGCCGGATTTTCTGGCACCCGCGATACCGCGCCGGTGTCAGTGCCACGTACGGCTGCCCTTCCGGCAACTCGGCAATGACCTTCACGAGATGGTCCGCCAGTGCTTGGGGGCACGGTACCTTGCGGTCTTCGTAATCCTTCAAGGACCATGCCCACGTGTTCGGACTGTCTCGTTTGGCACACAGCCAGATCTCGCCCTTCTCAACGTCAACATCCTTGACGTTCAAGTTCAGCGCTTCGCTCCTGCGAAGCCCCGCACACACCGCCAGCATGATCCGCGTCCGCCACACCATCCTGCTCGCCGGGTTTCGCAATCCGTCACACGCCTTGAGCAACGCGCCGATCTCTCCGGCCTCGTAGGTCTCAATTCTCGTGCGCGGTTCACGCAACTTGCGCAGCAGTCGCAGCGGATTCTCAGCCAACGCGCCCTCGTAGCAGGCCCGCTCAAAGACAGGCTCCAGCATTCTAAGGTACGAGTTGGCCGACACGGCGTTGCGGTTCGGGCCATCCACCAGATACCGTTGCAGCCGTCGTGCCGACTCGAATCCAAATTCGGACAGTGCGATGTCGCCAACCGCTGCGATGCAATGCTGCATGGCCGTCTGCCTCATCTTGCGGGTACTGATCCGCGTGCCACATTCCTCCGTGGTGAATCTGTGAAAATACTCTGAAAGCGTACTGTGCATGGTAAACCTCCATTCGGATATCCGGCACAGCCGCAAGCCGTGTTCCACCTTACAGCCGTGCCGGAGGTTTTTCAAGCAGCCAGTACGCACCAGCCGACTATCCACCCACCCGTTCACTTGTCAAAGATCGTCACCGGCCGTCACGGACGCCCCATCCGGGAGCCGTCACGTGCGGTCAATAGCGGGGGCTGGGATCGAACCAGCGTGCGCGGCTTATGAAACCGCTGAGTAACCACTACTCTACCCCGCCAAAATGAGGGCCGGTCGCATAAGAGGGAGAGGAAGCGAGACCTGCGAGCCGGCCCAAAGAGCAAACTGCCACACACAGGCAGGAGTCATGCAAAACGGCGGGAGCGTTGGTGCCTGGGTAGCAGAGGACGCCGACCCGCCGGGTGTGAATTTAGGTAACTTTTCCCCTTGACAATCCCTGCCCGTCATGCTATGATCCGGTCCAGTCTGACGGAGGGAGCCGTCCGAAACCCAAATTGTCAACCTTGGTTTTCTGCTACCCATGACAGCCTCCATTGCTTATGTGACGAGTATACATGTCCCGCAGGGGATGTCAAGGGAAAAAAGGGGAATTTTGTTTGAAATTATCTTTTTGTGTCTTCTGCTGCCTTTGGGTACGCTAACCATGCGTCCGTACGAGATTCAATACAGAATCCAATGTCCCTCTGGGGAAGAAAGGTCATCATGGCCAGGCCGAGCGGCATAGAGTGCAAGCATGTTGGCTCAGACCTTCCTGCGGAACTCGCCGAGCAATTCAGCAGCCAGTGCAAGGAGCGGGGATTCATCATCTCCCGCGTCATGTTGCAGTTTGTGACGTGGTGGGTGTCGGCACCAGAAGAACTACAGAAACAATTCTACCATGCCCGCAATCTCCAGGTCCCAGAACTACAAATCCTGACAACTCCCGACGAGGTTCGGGCGTATGTCGAGACCCTGATCCGTCGCATGTCCAAAGAGGGCAAACTGCGACCGGGGAAGTGAAACCGGACTCCATGACAATTCCCTTGCTACACAACCTGATAACACCGTCCTTATGTGGGACGCCCACCGCAAGTGGCGTCCTGGACGGCAAAATGTGTATAGGAAACTACATGTTTCTCAAGAAAAATGTTCTATGAGAAAGAAGACCGCCAAAGCGAAGCTCGGACTGTACATCCAGCCGGACGTCAAGGCCGCCTATGACGCCGCGTGCCGGGGCAACATCTCCGAAGGCTTCCTCGGGGCCGCGATCGTCTGGATCGGCCTGCCGGCAGACATCCGCGAAGCGGCCATGTCCAACGGCAAGACCCTCCCTGTCGACAAGGCCGTCGAGGCGACTCGCAAGATCCTCATGCACCGCATGAGTGACATGGAGATCGAACAGGCCGTCCGGGCGATGCCAAAGTCCGAGAAAGTCCGGTTGCTCAAACGTGCGAGAGGCCAAAAGAGTTGACGCCGGCTGGATGCCGCTCAACCGGACAGGGGAGCAGAACCTGCGGGGGTCGTGGTACGTAGAACTGTGCGGAGATTTTCATACAGGTGGAGGTGAAACCGTGACAAGAGCAGTGATTCTGGGGATCATTGCCCTGCTGCTGGCCGGGTGCGCTGGATCAAACCAGGACCAGGCTGAATCGCTCCAGCAGCGGGGACGGCATGAGACATTCATCGCCAAAGGGGACTACCGAACCGTGTATGACGTACTTCTTGGTTACGCCCAGGGCACCCAGGGCAGCGCCGGATTCGCTAACGACTACGTGGTTCAGGGCCTGCCACACCCCGCGACCGAATCTGCGGAGATTTTCCACTTCCTCAGCAACGCCCTTCTCGGCAACCAGCTTCACTGGTGCATCCAAATCAACAAACGAACCGAAGACACCTGCACCGTAACCGTCCTGACCCCAAAGGGCGTGTTCGACAAGAACAACCGATACGCCCGACAAGTCGAACGCTGGCTGGAACAAGAAGCGCTCTTGGTTCGATGAGAACAGCCCTGTCCATCCTCGGTTTCATTGTCGTCTGGGCAATAGGCGTACTGATCTACGACGTGACGCACCGGCGGAGATGAGCACTCGCCACGGTTACCCCCCTTGCTGAGCTTGGATCGCCAGCGCCAGAAGTACCCCAACCAGTCCGGTCAAGATGGACATCAATAGCGTCGCCCACACCGGCAGGCGGTTGCGCAGCTTGTCCATTGATTCATCGAGGTGTGCTCGCAGTTGGTCTAACGCGGTCCACGTGCTCTCCTGTGACTTCTCCAGTGCCATAATCCGCCGCCTATTATCAATGCCGACCCCGCAGTTGGTCGTAGGGTCCGGCGTTCCATTTCCGTTTGCCATGCTATCCCTCACCATTGAGATACAGGTCCATCTTCATTTGATGGCCTCTTCGCAGTACATGATTCGATTCCGTGCGTCTCCGGCAGCCACCACGCCCTTGACCTTGAAGTAGTACGTATATGAACCGCTCGACGGCAGGTCGATGCAGGAGAACGCATAGGTCTTCCAGGCATTGGTGATCGCCTGCGTTCCTGATACGATCTCCGTGGTGCCTCGCAGGATCTGCCAGTTAACGACATCGCCGGAGCCGCTGTCGGTCTTGAGTTGCACCTGTATGGTCAGATGCACCACGCCACCGGAGGCGGGGAAGCTGCGAGACTGGATCGTGGCATAGCTGCTGGTCGAGAACGCCACCGACGCCGCCGTATTGACCGAGCGAAACACGGTCAGTTCGTCGTCGGCAATGGCGTCGGCGATGATCGTCCCGGCCTTGACGACGTCGCCCTCAATCACCACCTTGCCGCTGTCCGTCGTGATGATGTTGTACCAGCTCGAACCGCCGTCGTCGCTGCCCTGGATACCACTGGTGCTGATCTTGAG
>Ga0208040_1000473_pt1 | contig 47689 bp, 46 predicted proteins | sample AD_UKC083_MetaG_FD_184431 | JGI IMG/M metagenome (GOLD analysis project Ga0208040, IMG submission 184431) | Active sludge microbial communities of municipal wastewater-treating anaerobic digesters from USA - AD_UKC083_MetaG (SPAdes) (version 2) | ecosystem: Engineered > Bioreactor > Anaerobic >...
AGGGGCTTGATGGCCTGGCTTTCGGAGCTTTGTGGTTAAAATATTATGTATAGTAGCTGAGGGAATTATCGTTGTGTGGGGTGAAGCCGCGGTGACAACTTTACATAAGTAAAAGCTTTACATAATTGCCGTTATGGAAAACTTTACATAACGGGAAGAGTCATATTGCCCAGGCGCTGGGGCATGCGGCAATTCGTGCCGGTTATGACGCCCTGTTCTCCACGGCTGACCGGATGCTCTCTCAGTTGCATGCGGCCAGGGCAACCAACAGTTACGAGAGGCAACTGGCAAAACTGGCCAATATCGATCTCCTCATTATCGATGATTTTGGCCTCAAACCGCTCAAAGGAATCCAGGATGAAGACTTTCACGATGTGATTTCAGAACGATATGAACGCAGAAGCACGATTATTACATCCAATCTGGACATTCCGGAATGGCCCGAAGCTTTTCCAAACCGCATCCTCGGGGCCGCGTCAGTTGATCGGCTCCGGCATGGCGCTTATAAAGTTGTTCTCGACGGAGAAAGTTATCGGGCCACACCATCCGGTCCACAACAACAAAAATACAACGATCTAAAAACAGAAAAAACGAATGCAAAAAAGGAGGTGAATCTGCCGTTTTGAAAGAAGCGTCCCAGACTGTTTTTTGAACACTTTGAACTGGCTCCATTACGGCGAAAAACCCTGGCTCGATTATGGCGGCAATTGACATGGTATTATTGGATTTGGTCGTAGCCAGAAGGATGGTTGAGGAGCAAAAAAGCCCATAATGACGAAATAGTTAAGCCTAATAAAAGAAATTTATTTTTAATTGCTCGAGGATCAGTTCTTAATTTTGTTGATAGAAAAAGTACAACTAAAATTATAGCCAATAAATTAATAGGGGGGAATAACAAGAATGTTGAAAAAAATTGAATATTTTGGGTTTGTATTTGTTTTTGCACTGCTTTTCTCTGGTATACTTTCGTACGCTCACGCCACAAACATTGATACAACAGCGTATTTTCATAATAATTATGGTCCCTTTGGATTAAGAAATTCTATTCCCACCACTTTTGGTCAAACTTTTACCGTTTCAGGAACAGATACTACTCTAGACACTTTTTCCCTGTATTTAGGAGAGCGTAGTGGTAGTGGGACAGGAACATTAGACTTAAAGGGTTATATTGCTAGTTGGGATGGAGAGAAAGCAGAAAACATTCTGTATGCCAGTTCCATCCAGACAATGAATGCCGAAGGGACCCTTCAAGAGTTCCAGTTTTCAACAGGTGGCTTGGACTTGGTTGCCGGAAATCAATACGTAGCTTTCCTTAGTGTTTCGGGTATTGAACAAGATACAGGGAACGCATTTATGACACCAGCCGGATACGCCGGGTACGATGGTGGTAAGTTTGTATATCTGGCAAGAGATGAAAATGACTTCAGCCTGATAACAACAGTAAATTGGTATCAATATACTTATCTTGACACATGGTTCAAAGTAGATTTCAGTAGCAATACAAACAACACTGTTCCCGAGCCTGGCACCATGATTCTTGTTGGCCTCGGTCTGGCTGGACTTGCCGGTGTTCGGTGGAAGATTCAGAAATAAACCTGGTTGTTCATCAACAGGTTTTTGAATTCATGGTTTTTACCATGGAAACAAAAGGCAGGCCAGAAATGGCTCTGCCTTTTTTGTAACTTCTAATAATAATAACCTATGGAGGAATCAAAATGAATTTTATTAACAAGACAGCCTGTGTTTTATTATGTTTGTTTTTTTTATTGTCTATTGCGCCTCAATGTGGTTACGGCCAGAATAAGAAAGCGTCAGGGCAAAAATCACTGATAAGCTGTGAAGAACGAAATGTCATCAATATTGATAAAATTGCTGACGAGATCAAATATAATAACATTGGGCGTTTGGGATTTAGACATCCGGTATTCAAAAACCTTCCATTTGCAATAGAAGTTAATAACGATAAGATCAGGATTAAAGGAATAGGCAGTCCAAACAACTGGATAAGCTTTAATGAAGGTGGCCAGTCATGCACAAAATGGGGACTTATTGGTGCATACGAAATTTGCCTCGGTATTCAAGGAGATAAAATCGGAATCTTTGATAATAGCGATTGGCAATACACAAGTATGTTTTCAGATGGGGAAGTCCGAAGTGATAATTTGAACCTGATCATCATAACATCAGATAATCAAGGATTAATATCTATCAACAAAAGCGATCCAGTGAAGATATGGCAAAATGTGACGGCTGAAGAGATTAAAGTAGAGTCAAAAAGTACATGTAAGTCGTCTTGCAAAATAAAAAATCAGGAAGTGTGCAGTAAGGAAGGATATAATTGCAAGACAATCAAGAAGGATTTTATGGACACCGACAGCGGTGAAGTAGGCTCATGCTACACAATGAGATCGCCAATATCAAAATCTGCATATAGCATTTGCGACAAAAACGGCGTCATCACAAAAAAACATACCTCATCTGGAGAAACAAAAGAAATCGGGAAGGGATATTTTTATTCAAAAATAGATATGGTTTGTGACTAAATTTCTTCGGACCATAATGCATTGTGTTCACTGATGGATGCATATATGAAAATGAAGATTATCCTACAAATAAAGCATTGTATCATATCGAAAAACATAATGAGGAAAGATGAAAAGGATTATATTTCTATTGTTAATAGTTGTTTTTAGTGGTTGCGCAACACACGCGGTCATTGAAACCCCGGTCGTTACAAAGGTTTATTCAAAGGCGTTTGAAAACAAATCAATCGGTTATGAGATCCTTTATAGCCAACCAGAGCCGGGAATTCTCAGCGAAGGTAAACAAATGCCGTTGGTTCCACTTGAACAAGCAAAGCTTTCAGTTGGATCCGCCAAGATCCTGCGGAAGTTGCCAGATTATATTTATCAACAATTGCCGTCAACAGTAAAATGCGCGGATCATTCTAATTGTGATTATAAGTTGCTCGTTGAAATGGTAGCCCACAATAAAAGGGGGCCAGCATACTCGGATTACGAAGCTGGTAAAAGCTTTGCTAAGGGCATGGCAACATTCGGATTCGCTTCATCCGAATTCGATATCATTGCTGATTTTGATGTAAAGTATATTCTTCTTAAAGAGGGCAAGGATGTTTTTAGGAAAGACTACAAGGTTAAAGAAAGCGTCGATCATCAAAAGGGAAAATTCGACAGTTTTAATTCACTGGATGAATATACTTCACAGTTATTCGAAAAACATCTTATGCTGACATTAAATAATTTCTTTAAAGAAGCGGAAAAAGTTCTTTAAGCAAAACAACCACGAAAGCGGCTGGCAATTAGCTTTCTTAATTTGCCAGCCGTTAAGGTTGAGGGTTTGGCCTCAGGTATCATGTATGTTCCCCCTTTGGTATTTTGAAAGGTGGTTTGACGGTGCTATTTTATTTACAAGGCTTGATTTTTTCATTCTGACCGAGTCGGTGTTTTCATACAAAAGACATGGGATCATATTTGGGTGATTAGTACAGTTTGTCAAATCTAACGGAGTAGTTCCAGTCCTACATTTAAAAGTCTAGGGACAGGTCTTGAAATGACAGTTTTATTAAGCTCCGCCATTCCAGCCTGTTGCATTATGCGTCGTTGAAGATTTGAGGTAGTAATCCTCACCTCAATTTAAAATCTAAACGTGTTGACTTTTAGGCGAAAAGGAAAAGGACGAATCAACCGGATGAAACTCAAATTAAACATATCTTGCCATCCTGTGCCCTACCCTGCCGATCAATGAATAAAAGGCTAAAGAGATTCCCAATGGGAATAATGAACCGTCGGAAGAATGCCCGGAACGTTATTTGGGTTACATGGTTCTTATCCAATTTTTTTTGTCCAAAAGTGGGGATTTTTTAAAGTTAAGAAAAAAGCACGTTGGCATTAATTGTAAGTAATTGATTTTATTTGGCTGGGGAACAAGGATTCGAACCTTGATTAACGGAGTCAGAGTCCGGCGTCCTACCATTGAACGATTCCCCAGCAGGATCACATTGAAAACGCTTTACTCTTTCGGATGATACCCGTTTCGAGCGGGGGTGACTATAATGCGATTGATTTTTTATGTCAACAAATTTTCCTGTTTTATGAAGTAGAAAAATTAATACAGGATCAATGAAAGAAGATCTTTTGAAAAGCATTTAATTTCATTGGGCATAAAAGGGACCCGTGGCGCCGGTCACTTCTTTTTCTTCCTTGTAATGATTCAATTTTTGACGTAAGTTAATACAAATCCTTTTGAACGGATTATTTATTATTTTAAACAACGGAGTTCTTTATTTGTAATTTCTGATTAAGGCAGGAAAGGAGAATACGATGACGGGGGACTTCATCCAAATAGGAAATTTAACCGATGTTATAAAACTTAAGGACCTGGCGGCCTATCAGGACCATTCTGTGGTCAGCCGGGAAATCATCAGGAAACCGGCAGGAACGATGACTGTGTTTGCTTTTGATCAGGGGGAGGGATTGAGTGAACATACCGCTCCTTTTGATGCAGTGGTTTTCCTGCTTGAAGGTGAAGCCGAAATTACCATCGATCACAAGCCCTATTCGGTCAAGGAAGGTGAAATGATCATTATGCCGGCCCATAAGCCCCATGCTCTTAAAGCCATGACAAAGTACAAAATGCTGCTGGTGATGATCAAATAAGGAGTGCGTGTTGAACGCTTTAAAAGCAGTGTAGATTGAGCTTACGATCTGATGTTCACATGTACGGTAATGAAGGAGTACATAATCAATATCACATTGTCAGGATAGGCTGTTATGAAAGAATTCGATTTGGAATCATTGTCGACGTTTGATGGCAAGAATGGCAGACCCTGTTTCATAGCTCATGGGGATAAAGTTATTGATGTCAGTGCGAGCAAGCTGTGGAAAACAGGAACTCACATGAAACGCCATCAGGCTGGCACTGATCTTACCTCTGACATTTCAGCCGCACCTCACGGGACAGAGGTGCTGGACAAATATCCGCAGGTCGGGGTATTAAAGAAAAAGGCCGCAGAAAAATATTTGCCTGAGTCTCTGGAAATGTTGATGGAGAGGGTGCCTTTTTTACGGCGGCACCCGCACCCCATGATCGTTCATTTTCCCATGGTATTTTCGATTGTTCCCTTGTTTTTCTATCTTCTCTTTATTCTTACAGGCATGCAAGCATTTGAAACGACGGCTTTTCATTGCCTGGGAGCCGATATTCTATTTATTCCACCTTCGATCGCTACCGGTTTTTTAACATGGTGGGTCAATTATCAGGCAAAACCCATGAAACCCGTGCGCATTAAAATTTATTTTTCTTTTATTCTTTTGGCGGTTGCCATCATTGCCTTTCTCTGGCGGATTCTGTCTCCCGAGGCTTTTGCTCTTGGCGGGAAAGAAGCTATTATTTATTTGATGCTCCTTCTTTCCATGGCTGTCATCGTGTCCGTGATCGGATTTTATGGAGGCGGGTTAACATTTCCCCACGAGAAAAAATAACATTAGCTGCATTCAGTGTCTTATCGTGGTGAGACCGGTTTTATATCGCCACAGCATGCCATCAGCCAAACAGGCTAAAAAAAACAGGCAAGGTCATTGTTAACGAAGGTCATTTTGTTTTTGCAAGGTTAGCAGGTGTCCTTTGGATTCGGGAAATCATCTGCTGGAAAATGGGCAACCCCCGGTCAGGGCAAATTATTCTTCCTGTTTGTAGTACCCTTTCCATTTTTCATCGATCTGCCTCTGGATCTCTGCAATTTGAGTATCAGTAAGAAGCCTGAAGCGCGATTGAGTCCGGAAATATTCATGAACCGGCACCAGCTTGCGTTTTTCAATCAGCTTTTCGGAGGCGGCCGTTAATTTGAATTCCCCATTGACGATTTCGTAAAGATCATAATACCCGGTTTCGACAGCCAGCCTTCCGATTTTGATTCCATAGCGCGGATCATAACCCCATCCGGGCGGACACGGAATGTGAATATGGAAATACTTGGTTCCCGGCAGATGCAGACAGTTCCTGATCTTGTCGTAAAGATCCAGCGGATAAGCCGCCGAGCAGGCGGCAACGTAGCTCAATTTATGCGCCGCCATGATGGCCGGCACATCTTTTTTCTGCTGGAGCTTGCCCTTGAAAGGTGTGTTGGCGGTTATGGCGCCAATCGGCGTAGTTCCTGATCTCTGGGCGCCCGTGTTCATATAACCTTCGTTGTCGTAACAGAAGTAGATAAAGTTGTCGCCGCGCTCCGCCGCGCCGGATAAAGCCTGCAAACCAATGTCACCGGTTCCGCCGTCGCCTGCCCAGGCGGCAACTGCGGTGTGGTCATTGCCCTTTGTTTTGAGAGAGGCTAAAATGCCTGTGGCGGCGGCAGCCGTTGAGGCAAAGGTTACATTCAGGCAGGGAAGTTTCGTCGAGGCCACAGGGAAAAGGCCCTGAAGCACGGTAAGGCAACTGGGAGGTACAACCAGAATGGTGTCTTTCCCCAGAGCTTTGAGGCCAACCCGATAGGCAATGGCCAATCCGCAGCCGGTGCATGACCGGGTTCCCGGGTGAACAAATTCCTCTGTCGGCAAACTTAAAATAGTGGTTTTGACCTGCATTTGTCTCTCCTATAGCTTTAGGCCGATCCAGAGGGGTTCTTTGGAAACCCTGCCCTGTGTCGCTGTCCTGAACATTTGTGTCAAATCCTCTGTCCGAATATCACGCCCGCCAATGCCCGCAATAAAATTCTGAATGGACGGGAGCGTGCCAGTCCCCGCCAGATGCTCATAGAGGGCGGATTTTAAATCCGATGTGAGCGCCCCTTCGTAGCCGTAACTGATCGCCTTTTCAAAAACGACAACAGATTTTTTCCCTTTCAATGCCCCGGCGATGGCTTCGTCCGGGAAAGGCCGGTAGAAGCGCAGGCCCATGACGCCAACCTTGATGCCTTCTTTCCTCAGAGCATCCACGGATACCCTCAATTGGTAGGTCAGGGACCCCAACCCCAGGGCGACACAGTCAGCATCGTCACACCGGTAGGATTCGATAAACGGATCGCTTTGCCGGCCAAATATTTCGGCAAACCTTTTTTCTGCATCTGCCGCCACGTCGAGCGTTGTGCGCAGTTCTTCCTGGAGCAGGTACCGGATTTCCATGTAGCTGTGGGCCAGTTCGCCGCGGACGTCGAGGCGCACATCCGGGAGGGTCACGGTGTTGAGATTGGCCGGTTCTTCAGGCCTGAGCGCGTAATCAGGCTTAAACGGGGGCAGAAAGGCATCAACCGTTTTCTGGTCCGGAAGATCGAAAGGCATGAAGGTATGAGACAATATGTATCCGTCGTAGCAGACCATAATGGGGATGCTTACTTTTTCCGCGATCCAGTAAGCCTTTATGACGGCATCGATAATCTGCTGGTGGTCCGCACAGTATATCTGTATCCAGCCCGTGTCGCGCTGGGAAATGGAGTCCTGCTGGTCGTTCCAGATGTTCCAGGGCGCGCCGACCGCCCGGTTGACCACGCACATTACGATAGGCAGTCTCGCGCCGGATGCCCACTGGACCTGTTCGTGCATGTAAAGAAGCCCGTTGGCGCTGGTGGCCGTGAAAACCCTGGCGCCCGCCGACGAAGCAGCAATGCATACGGCAAGAGCAGAATGTTCGCTTTCAACGGGGATATATTCCGCCTTCATGTCGCCGCGTTCAACGTATTCGGAGAGTTTTTCTGTCAGCGGGGTCTGTGGGGTGATGGGATAGGCCGCGATGACACTGGCACGGCAAAGTTTAACACCCAGAGCGGCTGCCGTGTTTCCATTTTCGATAATATGCATGACCGCTACTCCTTGTCTTCTTCTGAAAATTTTGCTTCATCCACCATGGTGATCGCCTTGGTAGGGCATTCTTCCGCACAGATCCCGCAGCCTTTGCAGTATTCAAGGTCAACTCGCGGAGGGATCGTGCGCGAAATGACGATTTCCGGGCAGAACAGCCAGCAGATAAAGCAGGCTTCCTTGTTTCTTTTACAGGGAATGCAGAGGCTCTGGTCAAGCACCGGGCGTTCCACCCTCCAGGATCCGGTTCTTCCGCCGTCCCCGGGGCCATGCTCACTGTGCGATGTTTTCCTTCGATAATTTCGAGTGCCCATTTTCAACCTCCGACCCGGGTTCGTTCGTAAGCAATTCTTGCAGCCAGAGAATTTTTCTGTGGTTTTCTGCTGCTGAATTCCTCTTCAATACATTTGATCAGGAGGTCCATTCCGAGCAGGTTCGTTGCTTTTTCCAGCGACCCGATCATTCCGGTGTTGACCATCCCGTGAGGAAGTCCCGCCTCCACGGAAATGGCCGTAATGTCCGCGCTGGCCAGTTTGAAATCTGTAAAGCTGTATGATTCAAAAGCCATGGGAGTGTTTAAAACAATGATGCCGCCTTTTTTGAGGCCGTGTGTGACATCTGTTTCTTTCAGAAGGAGATGGTCCAGGACAACGACAATGTCCGGGGTTTCAATTGGTGATAAATCATAAATTTTTGTTCTGGAAATTTTCAGAGACGTCATGACCGGCGCACCCCTGCGTTCGGTGCCGAAGGTCGGCGCCATGACCACTCCATCATACCCGGAGGTAAAGGCCGCAGAGGCGACAATCTTGGCCGCGGTGATGGCGCCCTGGCCGCCCCTTCCGTGCCAGCGGATTTGAATAAATTCTTTGTCCATAAAAAACCTCAGTTATTTACAAAATCGTGATTCAGCCGGCTAAGACAGATTCCTATCTTTTGTAGACAGAGATGCCGGCTTTTTTTGCCTTTCTTCGAAGAAGAATCAGCATGACCGTCATGATAAGCAAAAATGCAACAAGGCCAATTGCCGCCAGAACAATGATCGTCGGTTCAGATCCTCTGGAAACAAGATTGACCGGATTGATGCTTGGCTTTTCCACAATACGCCCCAGTTTGCCTCTGTATTTTTCGGGGATATCCGGAAGTCCGTTGACGTTCGTATCCGGGAAAGACCGGACGTATTGAATGACACCCTGCCATTCTTTGAGTTCCTGAATGCCAGGAAGCGATTTGTTGCCGTCCACAAGCGCCGCCGATAATTTTGCAAGAGGCCTGCCGTTTTTATCTTTCGGGACGATTTCCAGCATGGAGTAAGTGAAACTCCCGACAAGTTTCAGGAAAGAAGCATTATAGATATTGGCCGCCACCCGATACAATTTTTTGTTTGATTTGCTGTAATCGAGCGGCTGATATCCTTCCTCTTCAGAACCTGTCTCAATATCGGTTACACGGTCAAAAATGATCCGTCGCGGATTGTAGGTGAAACGAAGACCGGAGATCTGCAGATAATAATCATCCCCCTTGATGGGTCTGATGCTGGTCAGGATCTCCAGGGCTTTTTTCAGTTCATATCCATACAGATAAAAGGAAAGCAGCGGATAGGCCATGGTGTTGTCCACGCCGATTCCAAGGGGAATTGTTCGGAAAAGATCGCCCACGGTAACTTTCCCGGTTACGCCCCGAAGCAGGTCGTCACGGATAACGCCGTTGGATTCCACGGCCACCACCACGCGGCTCGAAGGATCATTGATGTCTGAATCAACGGAATTGACATACCAGCGGATGGAATCCGCCAGCAGATTGCCCAGCGGCGATTCATCGTTCCGGATGCTGAGATCAAATTTTGTTTCCGCGATGACCTGATCGTAAGATAAACGAGCGGGAGCCAGCAGACGGCGGTTGATCATTTGCTTAAAGGCGTCGATCATCGCTTGAATTTTTTCGTCCCCTGCTATCGAACTGTTGACCGGGACAACGGTGTATTTTTTCAACTGGACTTTGCCGCTGTTTACGGCAATGTCCAGAACCCCAACCTGTTTTCCGTAACACCAGGCCTGAACGATGATGGTCCCGTTCACGTTGATGGATTTGTCCAGTTTGGTATGCGTGTGTCCGCTCACGATAACGTCAATGCCTTTGACTTTACGCGCCAGCAGTTCGTCTTCGGATTTTTTGGGATCGTCGTTCAGGCCGCCGTGCGACAGGCAGATGACCAGATCCACTTTTTCCCTGTTGCGAAGCACATCCACCATGTCGCGCGCGACATCGACGGGATCACGAAATGTCAGGGGTTTGGCGAAAGGTGACACTTCAATAGCGTCTTTTCCCAGCATCCCGAAAATGCCGATCCTGATTTTGCCGCGTTCCAGAACTGTATAATTTTTCACGCCCGCTTCCAAAAATGCGTTTTCAAGCGAAGCCAGGATCGGATTTTTGCGGTCAAACACTGCGCCGGCAAAAACAATCTGCGGGACGGGCCCTCTCAATTTTACGGTTTTTAATGTGGCGGCGAGCCCCGCGGGCTTCAGATCAAATTCATGATTGCCCAGCGTGACAACGTCATAACCCATTGCCGAAAGCAGACGCAGTTCAAAAGCCTCTTCCCGATTGAGCATGTGGAAAAGAGATCCCATCGTGTAATCGCCCGCGTCAACAACCAGAACCGGTTGAAACCTTTCCTTTTTTATATTTTTGATCACCGTGGCAACACGCGACCAGCCGCCTAAAGTCTTGTCCTCATCAATGGCAAATGGCCGGTAATCGATTTCCGGAGAAAAACCCTGGACATGAGAATGCATATCGTTGGTATGGATAATGGTTAAAAGTTGCTCTTCTGCAGAAAGATTGTTTGTAAAGAATAATACAGTGACCAGGATAATCGTGATGCGCGTCAGTTTCATTATTTTTTCCCGCTTGAAGTTCAAATCTCTTCTTCCCTAGCACAAAAAGGCTTTCCTGAAAAGTTTGTATTGGGCAGTGCCGCTTCGATTTTTTCCAAAAGCCCGAAAAGAGAGTTTTTATCCAGGGCGGAAACAGCAACGGCATTATATCGTTTGCTGATATCAGCCAGCAATTCCCTGTCCTTAAAGCGGTCGGCTTTGTTAAAGACCCGGATGCATGGTTTCCCGGATATTTCGAGTTCTTCCAGGATGTTTTCAACGGCTTCAACCTGTTCTTCAAATTGGGTGCTGCTGATGTCGATGACATGCACAAGCAGATCAGCTTCATGGAGTTCATCGAGTGTTGCCCGGAAGGCGCTGAAAAGTTCTCGGGGCAGTTTGCGGATGAAACCGACTGTGTCCGTAATGACCGCCTCCGTATCGCGCGGAAAGCGCAGTCTGGCGCTTTTCGTGTCCAATGTGGCAAAGAGCTTGTCCTCCGCCAGAATAGTGCTTTGCGTGAGGGTGTTGAGCAGCGTCGATTTTCCCGCGTTGGTATAACCAACAATAGAAATCACGGGCAGTCCCGATCGCTTCCTCCTTCCCCGGCGCTGTCCGCGTGATTTCGTGATGTCCTTTAAATCCTTTTCCAGGCGATTGATGCGTTCACGAACGCGTCGTCGGTCAATTTCCAGTTTGGTTTCGCCGGGACCCACGCCGCCGATGCCGCCGGCAAGGCGGGACAGGGATGTGTCTTTATGCATCAGCCTGGGCAGCAGATATTTGAGCTGAGCGAGCTCCACCTGTATCTTTCCTTCCCTGCTGTGGGCGCGGTGCGCGAAGATGTCCAGGATCACCTGCGTCCGGTCGAGAATTTTCAACCCTGTGAAATCACTGATGGAACGGACCTGTGCAGGGGTCAGTTCGTGGTCGAAGATCAGCAGATTTGCGCCGATTTGTGTGGCCCGCAGATCAATATCCGATAATTTGCCCCTGCCGACAAGATACCTCGGGTCCGGCTGCGGCCGATATTGAATCTGGCTGTCGAAAACGGCCACACCGCAGGTCTCTGCCAATTGCCGGAGCTCTTCCAAAGAAGCTTCCGCGCCGGCAAGAGGATTTTTTTCGACCCGCACGAGAATGGCTTTTTCCGTTGCTTCAATTTTTCGGGTTTTTTGCTGCCTGGCAAATTCATCTTCCAGCGCGATGATGAAAGAAAGAAAATTCAGATCGAGGCGGTGAGGCTCCTGTGGTTCATGGATAAGCCAATAATTTCCCTGCGGATTTTCCGGAATCAAATGGGCCCAGAAAAGTTTTCCGGGAGAGCCGTCTTCACAGACCTGCAGTGCGCCGATCATGTCCAGTCTGAGGTGCGACAAGTCTGTCATGTCTTCAGGGGAAAGCGTTTCGCCGTCTAAATGTGTGTGAATCAAGCGCAGGCCTTTGAACCGTGTAGAGGCTGCGCGGAAGATGTCAAGGCTGGGAATAAATATGCCCTTGTGGTCTCCGAGAATGACCATGCTGATTTCACCTTTGCGGTTGATCAGCAGACCGATTTGGCGGTTGAGAGCACTGGAAAGAAAGGACAATTCCCGGGCCAGTTCATTGCTGAGAATGCATTCCGGAGGGATGCCGCGGCGATAAAGACGTTCCAGAGATTTGATTTGCTGGGCACGCAGCCCTGATGTATTGCCGAATATCTTATTGATGGTTAGCCGCCCCTGCCTTCATGAGTTCCATATTTGAAAAAATATCACAATTTGTCTCAATTAGTCAAAAGGCAAATGAGGTTATAAAAGAAGAAAAATGCCGTGAAAAACAGTGAAAAGGAATCATTTGCTTATGCTTTTTTGAGCCTTTTTAATCCATCGGTGAACCTTAATCGGAAAGCGGTTTCTTCGGGAAAGTTTCTTTGACCATCAGGCTGGCGATGAACGCTGCCAGAAGGCAGAGAAGACACATTTTGAATGCGGTTGAATATGCATCCACGGGATATTGTCCGTTGATAGCTCCGACAGAGTCCAGATACCATCCGATGAGCGGCTGGCCCACCAGGGCCCCGGCAAAAGGGAAAATATTCAGAGTGCCCGTGGCAGTTCCGGAAATTTGTATCGGGAAAGAATCCTTGATCGTTGAGTACCCGACGACGACCAGGCTGGACATAAAAAAATTATATGAGAAACACCAGATATAAAGTGCCGTATCGGAAAAATCACCGGTATAAAAAGCAAGGGGGGCAAAGACGCACAGGCCTCCCATCTGGCTTAACGCCAAAACTTTTTTCCGTGAATGAAACACCCGGTTGGAAAGCCAGCTCATCACCGGTGCCCCGATAATCATGCCAATGGCCATTGCCGATAAAACAGCGCCTGCCTGTGTCCGGGTCATCCCGTAGACGTGCATGAAAAAAGGACCGCCCCAGAGGCCCGTAAAGCTAAACGTTACCAGAGATCCGAAAAAGGTGCACATCGCCATCGGCCAGAATTGCTGGCGTTTCAATACCATGATGATTCCATGGATGAGACCGATCTCCCGTTCTTCGCAACGGTCGGGAGCACAGGGATTGATTGGAGGAAAACCTGCCTGCTCCGGAGTGTCACGTACCAGAAGCCAGACCAGACCCGACAGGATCAGCGTCAATATTCCGATGACGATCATGCTGCCGCGCCAGGTGATTGCGTCGCTCATGAGCGCCAGAGGCGTCGATGCTGTGAATGCTCCGACACCGCCCAACGACATTAAAAGGCCGCTCATTTGGACGTACCTGTCCCGCTCGAACCAGTGTGTCAGAATTTTCAGCGTCGGGATGAATATCATCGCCACCCCCAGCCCCACAAATACCCGTGCGGCAATCGCTGTTTCCACAGTGTGCGCTAAGGCCAAAGCAATGGAACCGGCCGCTCCGATGGTGAAAAAAAAGACAATGGACCTACGTGGCCCCCACGAGTCGGAGAGCAGACCGGCGGGAATCTGCATCAGTGCGTAAGGGTAAAAATACGCGGAAGCCAGAACACCCATCAATGCACCACCGGTTTTTAAATCGGCCATCATATCCACTGCCACAACCGCGGGAGCCAGCCTGTGAAAAAAAACGAGAATGTACGCGGTTCCGAGAATAGCAAAGATCAAGGTGCGGTATTGAAGATAGCTAAGTTTATGATGCATAAGGAAGATTTAATCATGGTCAAGAATTTCTCTCAGTTTTCTTGAGAGCTGTGCCATGGTGAAGGGTTTCTGGATAAAACCTTTGCAGCCCGCGGCCATGATATCTTTTGCCTGGCTGTCCACGCTGAAGCCGCTGGAAAGCAGAACCTTCAAAATGGGATTTTTCAGCCTGAGAATATCAAAGGTTTCTTTGCCGCTCAGCCCCGGCATAATCATGTCCAGGATGACCAGATCTATTTTTTCTTTGCTGTTCTGAAAAATATCGATACCCTTTTTCCCGCTGGTAGCGCTCAGAACTCTATAACCAAGCTCCTCCAACATTCTGGAGGCAACCTCAATAATCATCTGTTCATCATCGATCAGCAGAACGGTTTCCACGCCCTTGTGAATCCGGCTGTCTGTTTTCAGTTCTTCTTCCGCTTTATGATTCGATGGCGGAAGGTAGATCATGAATGATGTCCCGATGCCCGGTTTGCTCTCTACCTGGATGTAACCGCTGTGATTTCTGATAATTCCATAAACGGAAGCCAGGCCCATTCCTGTGTTTCGCCCCTGTTCCTTGGTGGAAAAGAAAGGTTCAAAAATACGGGATTTGGTGTTTTCATCCATGCCGATCCCGGTGTCGGACACGGTAAGCTTTACAAATCTTCTCTGGGGCGCGCCCAGGGCGGACATGTCCTTTTTGCTCAGTTCGACATTTTCTACAGATATATTGAGATTGCCGCCGTCGGGCATGGCCTGCCACGCGTTTACAAAAAGGTTGAGCAGTACCTGATCCATCTGGCCGCGATCAACATCCACATGCCACAGAGAATTACCGATCCTGTTGTGAATGGAAATATCCTTTTTCGTTCTGCCAAACATTTCCGCGCTTCGGATAACGAATTTGCCCAGGTCCGTGGAGCGCACCTCGTACTTGCCTCCGCGGGCAAATCCCAGCAATTGCCGTGTAAGATTCGATCCTCTGTGGACGTAATCTTCCATGACCTTGAGCCGGTCATAGAACGGGTGAGTGGTATCCATGTGCATGAGCATAATGGAAAGATTTCCGAGAATACCCATCAGAAGATTATTGAAATCATGGGCAATGCCCCCGGCGAGCGTGCCGATGGCCTCCAACTTCTGTGCACGCAGGAGCTGGTCCTCGAGGGCTTTCTTTTCTGAAATATCGATCAGAAATCCTCTGATGCCCACAGGTTCTCCATCCTTAAAGATGCCTGTGCTGCGCACCAGGGCCGGAAATGTCGTCCCGTCTTTTTTCTGCGCAAGATACTCTCTCAGCGCAAGCCGCTCCCCACGGACAACATCTTGAATAACGGTCTGCAAATGTTCGTGTTCTTGAGGAGCAAGAACATCCTGAATGTATAACCCTCTTTCCAAATCAGCCGGTGTAAAACCGAAGCGGGCAAAGGAAAGTTCATTTACGAAGGTGATTTTTCCGTTCATATCGGTCTCAAAAACCGTTTCCGGCAGAAGTCTGGCCATGTCCTTGAAGCGTTCTTCGCTGTGCCTGACGGCTTCTTCAGCTTTTTTATGATCGGTGATATCAAAGAGAGACGCTACGCTGTTCCGGGTGCCGGGGATCATGGCCACACTCAGGAAGAAGTGCCGGATTTCCCCTGTTTTTGTCGGTCCCCTGAATTCATAAGTCGGCGGAACGGATTCGGGGCTTATTCTCCGTATCATGTGCCGTTGCTTCATGATCTCCACATCTTCTTTCACGACAAATTTCGTCCAGGACATTTTATTTTCTACTTCTTCCTTGGAATACCCCATCATTTTCTCGAAATTTTCATTGACGAACAGGACAGTCATATCCTCGGCAAGAATCATGTTGGCTGTTGCCGTGTGCTCAAAAAGAGCCCGATAGTATTCTTCGCTGTTCATCGGGGTTTGCAGAATCGCTTTGTTTTGCGGTTTGCCTACGGGATTGTCGGTAAAAGGCTGGAGAGGTGTTTCGGCGATAGATTTTTTATCTGTTTTCAGATTTTTCTGTTTGTTCATTTTTTCTTTTCCGATTGAGATTAAACTGCGTCAAGTAACTGACAAACAGACATTTGAAATCAGGTTTCTGAAAACTGATTTCAACCGGGGTAACCTGCGCGATTGATCTATCTTTTTCTTTTTTATAAAATACCATAAACTGAGGGACAAGTTAAGAGGTTTTCTGCCCGCGATTCACGCTGGGGAAATTATCCTTTTATGAAAAAAGAATGATCGGAGAAACCCGCGGGAAAATCGAAAAACGGGTCGTGGCCGATTTGGGACTACGCATAAAAATAATCCGGATCATCCTTGCGACGAATGATCCGGATTTCAATGAAGACAATTGTTTCAGCTCTTTTCCATGGTTTTATGAAAATTAATCTGCGGCCACTGTTCCATGACATGGGAAAGGCGCCATTCGGACAGTGCAAGATAAACCAGATTGCCTTCCGTGTCCATTGCCAGATTCGTCATATTCTTTTTCTGGAAGTCTTCCATTTTCCCCGCATCCTCCGATGTTACCCAGCGTGCGGCGGCGTAATCGGTTTTTTCGTAGTCTGCGTAAACGCTGTACTCGTTTTTCAAACGCGACATGGTTACATCAAATTGCAGTGCTCCGACAGCTCCCAGAATATTGTCTGACCCCCACAGTGGTTTAAAAACCTGGATGGCGCCTTCTTCTGAAAGCTGAGTCAATCCCTTCTGCAGATGCTTGATCCTGAGCGGGTCTTTGAGCCGTACACGGCAGAAATGTTCCGGGGCAAAATGCGGGATGCCGGTGAATTTGAGCAATTCTTTTTGTGTAAAGGTATCACCGACCTTGATGGTGCCGTGATTGTGAATACCAATGATGTCACCTGGATAGGCTTCTTCTACATTGGTCCGGTCCTGTGCCATGAAAATGGTCGCGTTGGACAGGGAAACTTCTTTGCCGATGCGGTGTTGCATGACGTGCATACCACGCTGAAATTTGCCTGAGCAGATACGTAAAAAAGCAATCCGGTCACGGTGCGCGGGATCCATGTTGGCTTGAATTTTAAAAACAAAGCCGGAAAAATCATCTTCATCGGGGCTGACCTGACGGGTTGTTGTCTGGCGCGGGACCGGAGGCGGTGCAATTTCCACAAAGGCATCAAGCAGTTCCCGGACACCGAAATTATTGATGGCGCTGCCGAAGAAAACCGGTGTCTGGCTTGCTTTTAAATATTCTTTGATAGAAAAAGGATTGGCTGCGCCCTCCAGCAGTTCGATCTCCTCGCGGAGTTCGCGGGCCTGACTCTCCAGAAGTTCATCGAGCATAGGATCGGACAGGTCATTGATGACCAGGCCGTCTTCCGTGCGCCTGCTTTTGCCCGGTGTGAACAGATGCAGTTTTTTATCATAAAGGTTGTAGACTCCCTTAAAACGTTTACCCATGCCAATGGGCCAGGACAGGGGAGAACATTCAATCTGCAGTTTGTCTTCGATGTCCGACAAAATATCCAGAGGCGCCAGGCAGTCACGGTCCAGCTTATTGATGAAAGTGATAATGGGCGTGTTGCGCAGGCGGCAGACTTCCATGAGCTTCTGCGTTTGCGTTTCCACACCTTTTGCGCCGTCGATCACCATCAACGCGCTGTCCACCGCCGTGAGCACGCGGTAGGTGTCTTCGGAAAAATCCTGATGACCGGGGGTGTCCAGCAGGTTGATTTCGCAGCCAGCATATTCAAACTTCATGACGGACGATGTAACGGAGATACCGCGTTCCTTTTCGATGGACATCCAATCGCTCAAGGCATGCTTTGATGCCTTGCGGGCTTTCACCGCGCCGGCCATTTGAATCGCGCCGCCGAAAAGGAGAAGCTTTTCTGTCAGTGTTGTTTTCCCTGCGTCGGGATGGCTGATAATCCCGAAGGTGCGCCGCCGTTCGATTTCTTTTTGCATTCCTTTACTCAAAATAACCCCCATAAATAGTGTGAACGGTTTCAACCGTTCACCCCAAACCAACCTAATAGTCTACAGCCTGAAAACCTATAGCCTTTTGAGAGAGTCGCCTCTTAACCAATAAATTCACTGATGTCAATCGCGAAGAACTTCCGTTTCCGGCTTAGCCGGGATTCCATTACAGGATGTTTAGACATATATAGAACAAATTCAGTGGTAAAGTGAACAAAACAATGGCATCATTCCAATCGTGCGGGCATGTGAGAGGACTTTATGCCGTTGCACCTTTCAGTAAGGAATGAAAATGATAGAGGTATATTCAACATACAATCCCGGTGACATTGCTTTCATCAAATCTGTCCTCGACTCGGAAGATATCCACTATTATTTTCAGGGAGAAAACTCAAATATGCTGGTTGCCGCCGGTGCGTATGCCCGCCTGCTGGTTCAGGATGACCAGGCCCAACGCGTCAAAGAAATTTTACAAGAAGCCGGATTTCTTGAAAAATGAAAAAGGGAACGGTCCTTGACCGTTCCCCGCCTCTTAGCCTAACAGCCTACAGTCTAATAGCCTATTTAATCTCCTTATGGTAACTCTGCAGGGATTTTGCCCGGCCATGACCCTGCCGGAAAGCGCCGATGCCTTTTACAGCCGCCACTGCCGCCGAAACCGTTGTGATATAGGGGATCTTGTATTTTATGGCGGCCTTTCTGATGTAGGAATCATCGTATTTGCTCAAACGACCGGCCGGTGTGTTGATTACCAGATGGATTTCACCGTTTTTGATGGCGTCCACGATATTGGGACGTCCTTCATGCATTTTCAAAATCCGCTCTGAAGCGACGCCATGACCGGCAAAAAACAGGTGTGTTCCTTCCGAAGCGATAATCTTGAAACCGATTTTGGAAAATGCGCGGGCCACTTCCAAAATGCCGCCTTTGTCTTTTTCTTCCACCGTAATCAGCACGGTCCCTTCCGTGGGAAGACTCTGTCCAGTGGCTTCCTGCGACTTGTAATAGGCCAGTCCAAAAGAATCCGCCAGGCCCAGTACCTCACCCGTGGAGCGCATTTCAGGTCCCAGCACCGGATCGACTTCCTGATACATATTGAACGGGAAAACGGCCTCCTTGACACCGTAGTGATGGAATATTTTTTTATTCAAATTCAGGTCTTTCAACTTCTTGCCCAGCATGATCTGTGTGGCAAGGTTTGCCATCGAAACATTGCAGACCTTGGAAACCAGCGGCACAGTGCGCGATGCGCGTGGATTGGCCTCCAGGATGTAAACGATGTCATTGGCGATGGCGTACTGGATGTTCATCAGGCCGACAACACCGAATTCAATGGCGATTTTCCGGGTGTATTCGTTGATTGTGTCAATGTGTCGCGCCGGTATGCTGATCGGCGGAATCACGCAGGCGGAATCGCCGGAATGGATACCGGCCAGTTCGATATGCTCCATGACCGCGGGAACAAAGGCATCCGTTCCATCGGAAATGGCATCGGCTTCCGCTTCAATGGCGTTTTCCAGAAACTTGTCGATCAGGATGGGACGGTCCGGTGTAACATCGACGGCGGAAGTTACATATCGGCGAAGCATTTCTTCATCATGAACCACTTCCATCCCCCGGCCGCCCAGAACATAAGAGGGACGAACCATCAACGGATACCCGATTTCTCCCGCCACTTTGAGGGCATCTTCCAGGTTGCTGGCCATTCCGGATTTGGGCATGGGAATTCCGAGTTTGTCCATCATTACCCGGAATCTGTCACGGTCTTCGGCAAGATCAATCGTTTCCGGCGAGGTGCCGATGATTTTCACTCCGGCTTTCGCCAGTTCCGCCGAGATGTTCAGTGGTGTCTGACCGCCGAACTGGACGATCACGCCTTCGGGTTTTTCTTTTTCGTATATGCTCAAAACGTCTTCTGTCGTCAAAGGTTCAAAGTAAAGCTTATTGGATGTGTCATAGTCGGTTGATACGGTTTCCGGGTTGCAGTTGACCATAATGGATTCGATGCCTTCGTCGCGCAGGGCAAAAGCCGCATGCACGCAGCAGTAGTCAAATTCAATTCCCTGGCCGATGCGGTTCGGGCCTCCGCCCAAAACCATGATTTTGCGGTTTTTGCTGACGCTGACCTTGTCCGGTGCGTTGTATGTCGAGTAATAATAAGCTGCATTCTCGACGCCGCTGACCGGCACGGAATCCCATGCTTCCGCGAGACCCGCGTTCAGTCTCTGTTTGCGAATGTTTTCTTCGGGAATATCCAGAATCTGCGAGAGGTAGCGGTCAGCAAATCCGTCTTTTTTGGCCTGGATCACAAGATCGTCCGGCAGCGCACGGCCCTTGAAGGTTAGGATTTTTTCTTCCAGTACGACGAGCTCCTTCATTTGTTCGATAAACCATTTTTTGATGAAGGTTTTGGTATGAAGGGCATCCACGGAAGCGCCCTTGCGCAGCGCTTCGTACATGATAAACTGCCGCTCACTGGACGGTTCGCTAAGCATCTCCATCAGCTCATCCAGCGATCTGGTGTTGAAATCTTTTGCAAAGCCCAGGCCGTAGCGCTTTTTCTCCAGGGAGCGAATCGCTTTCTGCAGGGCTTCCTTGTAATTCTTGCCAATGCTCATGACTTCGCCCACGGCGCGCATCTGTGTGCCCAGTTTATCGGCCGAACCGGGGAACTTTTCAAAATCCCACCGCGCGAATTTAACCACGATGTAATCGCCCGACGGAGTGTATTTATCCAGTGTCCCCTCACGCCAGTAGGGGATTTCATCCAGGGTGATTCCCGTCGCCAGTATGGAGGAAATCAGAGCGATCGGGAAACCGGTTGCCTTGGAAGCCAGCGCTGATGACCGGGATGTGCGCGGGTTGATCTCAATGACGACAATTCGGTCCGTTTTGGGATCATGCGCGAACTGGACGTTCGTTCCGCCGATCACCTGGATGGCTTCCACGATGTCGTACGAGTATTTCTGAAGACGCTTCTGGGTATCTTCGGAAATCGTAAGCATTGGCGCCGTGCAATAGGAGTCGCCGGTGTGAACACCCATTGGGTCGACGTTTTCGATGAAGCAGACGGTGATCATGTTGTTTTTTGCGTCACGGACAACTTCCAGCTCCAGTTCTTCCCAGCCGATGACGGATTCCTCAATCAGGACCTGACCGATGAGGCTCGCGGATATGCCGCGGCTGGCGATCAGCCTCAGTTCTTCGAGGTTGTAGACAATTCCTCCGCCGGTGCCGCCCATCGTATAGGCAGGTCTGACCACCACCGGGTAACCCATCTCGGCGGCGATTTTTTCCGCTTCTTCAACAGAGGTTGCGGGCTTGCTTCTGGGCATCTCAATTCCCAGCTTGTTCATGGTTTCTTTAAATGCGATCCGGTCCTCGCCCCTTTCAATGGCGTCTACCTGTACCCCGATGACCTTTACATTGTGTTTCTGCAAAACGCCGAGTTTGTACAATTCTGACGTCAGGTTCAGGCCGGTCTGCCCGCCGAGGTTCGGCAAAATGGCGTCCGGCTTTTCATTCTCGATGATTTCGGTGATCGTTTGAGCGTTGAGGGGTTCAATATACGTCACATCGGCCATGCCGGGGTCGGTCATAATTGTCGCCGGGTTGGAATTGACCAGGATAATCTGATAACCCAGTTTACGCAGAGCCTTGCAGGCCTGTGTTCCCGAATAGTCAAATTCACAGGCCTGTCCAATGACAATCGGGCCGGAGCCGATAATCAATACTTTTTTAATGTCTTCACGTTTTGGCATAAGATCCTTTCATCTGTTTTGCAGATTTATTCTTTTTTGTTTTGATATTCCGCCTCGACCTTGATGGCGATGCCGCCGCGCACGGCGAACTCTGCGCTGACCCTGCACCAGCGTGGATGGAGGGCGGCCACCAGATCCTCAAGGATGATGTTGGTAACATGTTCATGAAAAACACCCTCGTTGCGGAAAGACCACAGGTATAATTTCAGTGATTTCGATTCGACGATCTTCCTGTCGGGAATATACTGGATGGTAATGCTGGCAAAATCGGGCTGACCGGTTTTCGGGCATACACAGGTGAATTCTTCTGTGGACAGTGTCACAGTGTAGTCGCGACTGTGGTGATTGGGGAAAGTTTCCAGTTTGCGGACGGGTTTTATTTTTTCCCCCAAAAGCGTCAAGCCTTTCAGATCATTTGATTTTGTTTTGCCAGCCATGAAATGAAGTTCCCCTGAACTCAAAATAGTGAATTTCTTTACCGAAAGTTGCCAATAATTTCAAGTTTAATCGTCCGAATGAAAATACTTCGCATAAAACAATGATTTTATGCTAAATTTAAGCACAAATCAGAAAGGAGACATGAACATGCCGGAAAACAAAACAACCATTCCTGAAAATACCTGGAAATGCAGTAATTGCGGAAACACCGTTGTTGAGTTGCAGCCACCGCAGGTCTGTCCGTCTTGCAAGCAGAAATGTGAGTTTCTGAACGTGACCTGTTACCAGCCGGACTGCGGATTTACCGGTATGGACAACCGTCTGAAACCGTCAAAATAAAACCACCCCGGAAAGCTGTTCTCACAGGGCGGAGCATGGTCTTCCTTAAAAAGGAGGATCCAGGCTATCCATTCATAGACCAAAGAGGTCAGTACGGAGCGTTCCTGCCTTCAACCAAAGAGCGGTACAAAAATTTCACTGAGCGTCGGGTGCGGTATGACCCAGGATCGCAGTTGTTTTCGGGTCAGCTGACTGGCAACCGCCAGGGCAAGCCCGGAGATGAGATCGGCTGCGAGGTCTCCCAGGATGACCGCACCGATGATTTTATCCTGGTGAAAAACAGCCTTGACAAAACCCTGACCCATCAGTTCTGTCCGTGCTATAATATTGGCGCTGTAGGGCGACCTGATGGTTTCGACGGATAAGCCTTCCTTCCTGGCGCGTTCCTCGGTGTAGCCGACTCGGGCAATCTGCGGATGGCTGTACACGACTGACGGAATAAAATTTTCGTTGTAAAGATTGCCAGTTCCACCGTACATATGTTCGACGGAGGCTTTGGCCTGCCGGGCCGCGCGATGCGCCAGCATCATTCCGCCGGTGACATCGCCCGCGGCATAAATGCCCCGGACGGTCGTCATCATGTTTTTATCCACCTTGATTCCTGCTCGGCTGTATTCGATTCCCAGCCTGTCGAGTTCAGTCCTATGCAGGAGGGGGTTTCTTCCCGTGCAAAGCAGGGCGCATCCGGAACGCATCTCCATGGTTTCGCTGTTTTTTCGTACCTGCATCACAACGCCAGCTTCGGATTCTTTCAGACTGATGAGCTCTGTTGATGTGTGGACGGCAATTCCCAGACGGGCCAGTTCCTGGGTAAGAAATTCCGCGGCTTCTTCATCTTCCTGGGGCAAAATACGGTCCAGCAGTTCCACTAGAATCACCTTGACACCGAGTTCCGCAAATACCGTAGCGTATTCGACGCCGATGAAACTTCCGCCGACAATAATCATACCTGAAGGTAAGGTGGTCAAGTCAAGAATGCCGTCCGAAGTCATGATCCGTTCCGAAGTTTGGATGTCCGGTAAAAACTGCGGTTCCGACCCCCAGGCGATAAGGATGTTCTTTGTTTCGAGAAGCTGACTTTGACCGGATGGTTCAATCAATTGCACTTCGCAGGGAGAGAGAATTTCGCCTGTTCCCGATTTTGCTTCCACCTGCGCGTCGGCAAGTCCTTTTTGCGCACCCATGGCTGCGATTTTAACCATCTGATCGCGATGTTTTTTCATGGCCATGAAGTCAACGGAGGTGCCGTCAACGTGGACGCCGAATCGTTTGAGCTTTTTCAATTCCATGTAGGATTTGCTGCAGGAAAGCAGCGCTTTTGTGGGGATGCAGCCTCGATGAGCACAGGTGCCGCCCCAGCCGTTTTTTTCGATAATAAGGACGCGCTTTTTCTTTTGAGCCGCCGTTTGGGCTGCCTCCATGCCTCCCGGGCCTCCGCCAACGACAATCAGATCATATTTATCGGACATGTTTGCATGTTCTCCTTTGGCAGGACAGGTAAAACGACGGTTATGCCTCACATTCCAATCGGTTACGGCCGCCTTCTTTAGCGCGGTACATGGACCGGTCGGCCCTGGCTATCATGGTGTCAATTTCTTCCCGCATCTGGTATTGTGACAGGCCGATCGAAGCGGTAATCCTGAAACCGTCTCCGATATCGGGGAACCGGCATTTTTCGATATTGGTCCGCATCCGCTCCGCGCAGATCATGGCCTCTTTCAGGTCCGTCTGAATCAGGACCAGAACAAACTCCTCCCCGCCATACCGTCCGCAAAAGTCCGTGTTTCGCATGGTATTTTTAATAGCCGCGCTGATCCTCCGCAGCACTTCATCTCCCGCCTGGTGGCCGTAGGTGTCGTTTACTTGTTTGAAATGGTCAATGTCGAGCATTGCAATTGTAAAGGTGCTGTTTCCGCGAAGGGATCGATTCTTTTCATTTTCGAGGAGCTCCAGGAGATGACGGCGGTTATAAAATCCTGTCAGTTCGTCATGGATTGCTATTTCCTGGATGATCGCAAGGGACTTCTCCAGTTCTGATTGACTGATATTGAGGTTCTCGACGGTTTTTTTCAGCTCAGAGTGGCTGGTTCTCAGGTTTCGCCGAAGGGAGCTGATATAACCGCCGATGAACGAAAAGTCGATCATGACGATGGCCAGTACAATCCATTGGAGAAATTCATTACGGAAGTTTACCCCTTCAGGACGGAAGATGTACAGGAGGACAATGTCAGCTCCGTAGGTCAGCAGCGTTAAGATACTGATCAGGAAGAAATCGCGGGTATTGAGACGAAAGATTCCGAACAACATCATAATGACATACATCAGCAGCAGCAAACCCCTCGATTCGTTTGCATAATACATTACATACATTATGGTGAGGATGGCGGCGCACATTTGTGCAAATGTCAGGCTGGGATCAGCAAAGTTCAGGTTGAGCCCTGTGCGGATGACGATGTAGAAGACAATATTGACTACCGGTATGATGATCATCAAACCAACGATGGCCGGCCACTCCGTGATGCCCGCCAGATAGGAAAAATAAGCCAGACTGGCGTTCAAGACGTAGGCGATTGACGCCATGAATAAACGGCGGATCCGCAGCGCCTGATCCGGGTCATCTTTCGGGGTAAAAGAAAAACGGGATGCCCCGTTCAACAAAACATCATTTCCGGTTTCATTGTTCATAAGCGGTTTGAGGACGGAGGCGACAGAGACCTGTTATTACTCACATTCGCAGTCGATTCCGTCGACTTGAGAAAAGCAATTTTTGGCCTGCAGTATATGTTGATGAGTTTTTTGTGTCAATGAAAAACCTTAAAACAATGATGTATTTGACAGATTCATTATGAAATTTTGCTGGTGCGGAATTCAAACTTGTCATCCCTTTTAATATCTGCTAGTTCATGATGCAGGGTTTGGCGGATGAAAGACATTCTGACAGTTTCGCAACTGAACGATCTTATTAAAACCTTTCTTGAAGATAACTTCGGATCCCTCTGGGTGGAAGGTGAAGTCTCCAATTTGCGCCGTCCCCCGTCCGGCCACGTTTATTTCACGCTGAAGGACGACAAAAGCCAGATTCGGGCGGTTTATTTTCGCCAGTACGGCCAGCGCGCTGTAAAATTTGATCTCGAAGACGGGCTGAAAATTTTGTGCCGGGCGCGATTGAGTACTTATCCCCCCCGCGGTGAATACCAGCTTATTGTGGAATCCGTGGAGCCTCAGGGGGTGGGCGCGCTGCAGAAAGCGTTTGAACAGCTCAAGGCACGATTGGCGGCTGAGGGTTTGTTTGACCCGTCTTTTAAAAAAGCACTACCGTTTCTGCCCCGTTGCATTGGTGTTGTGACTTCGCCAACGGGTGCGGTGATCCGTGACATTCTGAACATTACGCGCCGCCGGTTTCCGTCCGTGAATATTCTGATCGCACCTGCTCGTGTTCAGGGAACGGAGGCGGCCGGTGAAATCATTTCCGCGCTGCGCAACCTGCATTCCTTCGGCGGGGTGGATGTGATCATTGTCGCGCGGGGAGGCGGTTCTCTCGAAGATTTGGCGCCCTTCAACGATGAGGCCCTTGCAAGGGAAATCTTTCAGTCGTCCATTCCCGTTGTATCGGCCGTCGGCCATGAAACCGATTTTACAATCTGTGATTTTGTGGCGGACTTGCGTGCTCCCACACCTTCCGCGGCGGCGGAGCTGTTGGTTCCCCGCAAAAAGGAGTTGCTGGAAACCCTCTGCGATCTTAAGCGGAGGCTGGCGGCTGCCGAGCGCCGTCATCTTGATGATCGAAAAGACCGGATGGTTTCTCTGAAGGCCCGTTTCCGGGACCCGCGCCGTTTTATCACTGATTATTCGATTCGTCTGGATGATTTCAGCGAAAGAATAAGGCGCGCCGCAACGTACAATATCCAGACTTTAAAAAGCAGGATGGAACACCTCATTCAGGGGTTACAGAATCAGAATCCGCAAAAACATGTCCGGGAGCGTAGAATCTTTCTTGGTTCTCTGGAGAAAGACATTGTAAACAGCTGGGATCGTTATTTCAGGGAGCGAGAGGCGCGGTTGAATAAAAGTTCATCCCTTCTTTCTTCCCTGAACCCGCTTGCCGTGCTGCAAAGAGGATACAGCATCACGCGCAGTTTGCCGGAAGGCAAGATTATCCGTCAAGCCGGGGAGTTGTCGTTGGATGAAAGAGTGGGCATTCAGCTGGCTGAAGGCTCTTTCCATGCAAGGGTGGAAAAAATTCAGGGGGAGTAAAAAATCATGGCGAAAGAAAAGTTTGAAGACGCTTTGGAAAAACTGGAAAATATAGTAAGGGATATGGAGCGAGGGGACATGCCGCTGGATTCGGCGCTTAAGTCCTTCGAAGAAGGAATTCGGCTGATCCGCTTTTGTTCAGCAAAACTGGACGAGACCCAGCGCCGCGTCGAGCAGCTTCTGGAAAAAGAAAATTCGCTGCAGAAAAAAAACTTTCAGGATGAAGAAAACGATGAATAACGAGGATTTTCTTGAAGCGTATTTAAGTGACCGTCAGAAAATTGTGGATGAAGCTCTTCGGCGCTATCTTCCTGATGAAGGTGGTGTCCCACATGATTTGCACACCGCTATGCATTACAGTGTGTTTGCAGGAGGAAAAAGGATCCGGCCGATTCTCTGCCTGGCGGCGCTCGAGGCATGCGGCGGTGATCTTGCGCCAGCCATGCCGTTCGCCTGTGCACTGGAGTTGATCCATACCTATTCCCTGATTCATGACGATCTGCCGGCGATGGATAATGATGATTTTCGCCGGGGAAAACCAACCAGCCACAAGGTGTTCGGTGAAGCGTTGGCGATTCTGGCAGGGGATGCGCTTTTAACGGAAGCTTTCGTGCTGCTGTCCCGTATGGAAAAAGTTCGTCTGGCGGCGGAAAAGCGTCTGGCTGTCATTCACGAAATCGCCACCGCTGCGGGCGTCGCGGGAATGGTCGGTGGGCAGGCGCTGGATATCCGGGCGGAAAATCATTCCCCTGATTTTGAGGGTCTGGAATGCACCCACCGGCTCAAGACAGGTGCCCTGATTGCCGTGGCAGTGAAAGCCGGGGCGATTCTGGCCGGCGCGAACGACGAGAAGATCCAGTCCCTGAATGTGTATGGCAGTCATCTGGGCATTGCTTTTCAAATTGCCGATGACATTCTCAATGTGGAAGGCGACAGCAGTCTTATGGGCAAAAAAACCGGAAGTGATGTCGCATCGGGAAAAGTCACGTATCCGTCGCTGCTGGGGATCGAGAATGCAAGGGCCAAACTGGCTGAGCATATTGAAGCAGCTGCTGCCGCCATAGAGGCTTTTGATTCGCGCGCGCTGCCGCTCAGGGTTATTGCCCGTTACATCATGGACAGAAAATCGTAAAGGTTTATCGAAACAAATGAAGCCACTGGAAACGGTTGATTATAGTATATTACCGAATATCAACGATCCTTCTGATATCCGCAGTCTCAATGTTGCTGAACTCAATACGCTGGCGCAGGAAATCCGCAATTTGATCATCCATACGGTCGCATCCACCGGTGGTCACCTGGCGTCGTCCCTGGGGACGGTGGAACTGACCTTGGCGATCCATTATGTTTTCAATACGCCCCAAGACAAGCTCATCTGGGACGTGGGCCATCAGGCTTACGCGCACAAGATTATCACCGGCCGAAAGAATCGGTTTTCCACATTGCGCTGCCGGGGCGGAATCAGCGGATTTCCCAAAAGGGAAGAAAGCATCTATGACTCCTTTAATGTTGGACATAGTGGAACGTCCATAGCGGCGGCAGCGGCTTTTGCCGAGGCAGAGTACCTCAGGGGGGGGAAGAAAAAATCCATTGCGGTCATCGGTGACGGCTCCATGACTACAGGCATGGCTTTTGAAGGCCTGAACTGGTCGGGAGACCGCGACAAAGGATTGATTATCATTTTAAACGATAATGAAATGTCCATTTCGCCCAATGTCGGCGCCATGTCGTCCTATCTCAACCGGGTCATGACGGGTGATCGGGTTACCAGATTCAAGGGAGAATTGAAAAATTTTCTCAGAAGCATTCCCAGTGTCGGTGAACAGATTGTCAAGATATCCCGGCAAATCGAAGAATCCGTCAAAACGTTTGTCGTTCCCGGAGCCCTGTTTGAGGAACTCGGCTTCACCTATGTCGGGCCGCTGGAAGGCCATCGCCTGGATTATCTGATTAAAAATTTTGAAAACGTCAAAAAGCTGGAAGGACCGGTCCTGGTGCACGTCATTACGCAAAAAGGCCGGGGGTATAAATTCGCGGAGGACAATTCACCGACGTATCATGGAGTCGCGCCGTTTGATGTGGAAACCGGTCTCGCGGTTTCTTCTGCAAGTGCGATCCCTTCCTACACACAGATTTTCGGGAAAACACTCATCGATCTGGCTGAGTCGGATTCCCGGATTGTCGCGGTGACGGCCGCCATGTGCGAGGGCACTGGCCTGGATGAATTCCGGAAGAGGTTTCCTGAGCGTCTGTTCGATGTAGGCATTGCCGAACAGCTCGCTGTCACTTTTGCAGCCGGCCTGTCCGTCGGAGGTCTGCTGCCTGTCGTGGCGATCTATTCCACGTTTTTACAGCGAGCCTACGATCAGATCCTTCACGATGTCTGTCTGCAGAAACTGCCCGTGGTCTTTGCCATTGACCGTGCCGGCATTGTGGGAGAAGACGGGGCGACCCATCAGGGGCTGTTTGATTTTTCGTATCTTCGCAATCTTCCGCACCTTATCATGATGGCCCCGAAGGATGAAAATGAACTCAGGCACATGCTCAAAACGGCCGTCGGATGCGGCTCTCCCGTGTCGATTCGATATCCGCGTGGCAAAGGCGTTGGCGTGCCTTTGAATGATGAACTATCCGTATTGCCCCTGGGCCGCGGCGAGGTGCTGCAGGAAGGGTCGGATCTCGCGATCATCGCCGTGGGCTGCACCGTTCATCCGGCACTGGCCGCAGGCCGGAAACTGGAGGCGGAAGGGTTCGGGGTGAGAGTCATCAACGCCCGCTTTATCAAACCGCTGGATGCGGAACTGATTTTGGAGACGGCTGCGTCTACCCATAAACTGCTGACAGTCGAGGAAAATGTCCTTGATGGCGGATTCGGCAGCGCGATCTTGGAATTGCTTGCCCGCGAAGGCATGACCAGCGTGACGGTCAGAAGATTGGGCATTCGCGATGAGTTTGTCGAACACGCAACCCAGGCTGAGCTGCGCTCCTTGCATGGTCTTGATGAAGAAGGCATTTTCCGGGCCGCAAAAGAAATGTTGCTCCTGAACGACTCCGTAAAACATCATGGATAAACGCGGCAAAAAAATCCGCCTGGACGCACTGCTGGTGGAGCGCGGCATTGCCTCCACGGTGGAAAAAGCCCGGGCCTTGATCATGACCGGTGCAATATGTATTGATGGCGTCCGTGTGGATAAGGCCGGTACGCAGGTGATGCCGGACGGAGACATTCAGGTCAGGGGAGAAGACAATCCCTATGTCAGCCGCGGCGGTCTGAAGTTAAAGGGTGCACTGGACTGGTTTTCACTTGAAGTATCAGGACATGTCGTTATGGATGTCGGGGCGTCCACGGGAGGTTTTACGGATTGCCTTTTGCAGGCGGGGGCGCGGAAAGTATACGCCGTCGATGTCGGCTATGGCCAGCTGGCGTGGAAACTGCGGTCGGACCCGCGCGTGGTCGTCATTGAACGCACCAACATCCGTCACTACGACGGTCACGATCTTGATGAGATACCGACTTTGGCCACAATTGATGTTTCATTTATTTCATTGAAGACGGTCCTTCCCGCCCTGATTCCTCTTTTGTCTGCTCATGCCGGGATCCTTGCGCTCATCAAGCCGCAGTTTGAAGCCAGGAGAGAAGAGGTCGGCAAAAACGGCGTGGTGGATGACGCGACGGTTCATGAACGCGTTCTGGAGGAGATCCGCATATCCTGCCGGTCAATGGGGCTGGAAGTAGAAGGCACCTGCAATTCCCGCCTGATGGGGCCGGCAGGCAACAAAGAATTTTTTATTCTGGCACGGAAAACGGACTGAATGGAAATCAAGCTTGCCAAGACAGCCGGGTTTTGCATGGGGGTACGCCGGGCGGTGGACACCGTTTTGGATGTTGCCCAGCACGAAACAACCAGAAAAATATATACTTACGGTCCGCTGATTCACAATCCCCAAACGATTGAACTGCTGAAGAAACGGGGAATTACGGCCATCAGCAGTCTTGATGAAATCAAAGACCGCAAAAACGCCATTCTGATCATCCGGGCGCACGGAATTGCACCGGATGAAAGAAAGAAAATCAAAGAAAGTGGCGTCAGAATCATTGACGCCACCTGTCCGAAGGTCGGCTACGTGCAGGCCATCATCAAGAAACACACGGCGTTGAACTACACCGTCATCATAGTCGGAGACCGTGAACATCCGGAGGTGGACGGTCTCTGGGGCTATACGAAAAACAGTGGGATTATCGTCTCAACGCTGGAGGATGTGGAAAAATTACCACCCATGGACAAGGTTTGCATTGTGGCTCAAACCACCCAGGATGCGGACCATTACGACCGGATTGTTGAGAAAATTAAAGAAACCAACCCGCAGATTGTGGTTTTCAATACCATATGTTCATCCACGGAAAGAAGGCAGGAGGAAATCATTGCCCTTGCCAGAGAAATGGACGCCTTATTTGTGGTCGGCGGTAAAAACAGCGCCAATACCTGCCGTCTGGTTGCCCTGGCTCAAAAACAGAATGTGCCTGCCTTCCATATTGAAACAGCCCAAGAGATAAGGAATCTTGACATGGCCGGCTACAGGAGCGTCGGTGTTTCTGCCGGGGCGTCCACACCGAACTGGATTATAGATCAGGTCATGGACTGTATTGCGGAAAATCAAGTCAGTCCACATCCAGGATGGTCAAAGATCCTCAAATTCTGGCTATGGGCTGTACGGACGGATTTTTATTCCGCCCTGGGCGCCGGCTGTCTTGCCTGGGCATGTATGCTGTTGCAGGAGATTCCCGTTTCTTTTTCGTCCATTGCGCTTGCTTCCCTGTTTGTTTATGCCATGCACGTGCTGAACCGGCTGATGAGCAGCAAGCATTCGGAATTAATCGGCTCTTTCCGTGAAAAATCCTACCTGCGCCATAAGAGAATATATTTTCTTGCGGCCATGATTTCCCTGATGATTGCCCTGCTCCTGTCGTTCTCGCACAGCCCTCTTTCTTTCGGGGTTTTATTTTTTATGTCGCTGGCGGGTGGATTGTACAACATGAAAATTCTTCCCGACGGCTGGCGGTTTCAAAGATTGAAGGACATTCCCGGGTCAAAAAACTTTTCCACGGCGATGGCATGGGGAATGGTTACGGCTGTCCTGCCAGCCTTGAATGATCCCCGGTATTTCAATACTAAAATGGCGGTTGCTTTTGTTTTTACATTTGTCCTGGTCTTCATCCGATCATCCATGTCGGATATTATGGACATTCAAAGCGACAAACTCCTTGGCCGGGAAACCATTCCCGTTGTCATTGGCAAGGAAAAGACGCAGACGCTGTTGAAAGTTATTTTATTGATATTATTGTGTATCTTATTAATTTCTTTCTGGGCGGGATGGACTTCGGCCATAAGTATCTTCCTGATTATACCATTATTATATATATGGATTTGTTTCCAACTTTGTGATAGAAGGTCGGGGCTTTCGGGTGCAACCATTGAAGGACTCCTGGAAACTATTTATATCATTGCCGGTTTTGCTGTTTTATGCTGGTTTGCGCTAGTCTGAATTTACGCTGTGAGGCAGATGAAAGGAGTGAACATTGAAAATAGGGAAATTCTGTATCTGGTTCGTCCTGATCATTTCTGTCCTGCTGGTTGTCGCCTGCGGCGGGTTGCGTTTTTCCCAGCTGGATACGGATGCAACAGATTATCATCCCCGGAAAGTTGCCGTGTTTCCGGTTTCCGTCGGTTCCTATGAAGAAGCCCGTAATCCTGTTGAAAAGATCGTCCCTGCTGAACTGGCGGCAAAAAAATGGTTTACAAGCGTTATCGATACGGCAAGCTTAAACAGCCAGATTCAGTCTAATAATGAATTACGTCAGTTAGTTACGGACTACATTTCCAAACTCAATACGCTCAACTACTCCGATCCCGAGCTGAGCGGAAAGATCAGTCAGCTGATTGATGCTGATGCTTTTTTATTTGTTACGGTTGAAGAATGGCGTTATACAGTTGAAAAAGAAAAAAATTATGCTAATGCAAGCATTGGAGTGAAGTTGATTGATCCGGCCACGGGGAAAATCATGTGGAGGGCGGCCCACAATAAAAGAGAAAGATACATGCTGGTCAAATCGGATATGTCAAGAATTGCGCGTTCAGTCATCATTGATTTAATTAATAAAATGCCACATTGATTTGTAAGGGGCAAATTGATAACAAAACGTTGAAAATGGAGGCATTATGAAAGAGCAGGTACAAAAAGCGATAGACAAGATCCGGCCGGCCCTGCAGGCAGACGGAGGCGATGTTGAACTGGTTGATGTTTCGGCAGACGGCGTGGTCAGTGTAAAATTGACCGGCGCATGCCATGGTTGTCCGATGTCGCAAATGACATTAAAAATGGGCATCGAAAAGGTCATCAAACAGCAGGTGCCTTCCGTGAAGGAAGTCGTTTCTGTCTAGTGCCGTCCCGGTGAGGAAAACGAGAAAAATTTTAAAATAGAAGGAGATTTATCAAACATGGCATATGTGATTACAGACGAATGTATCGCTTGCGGTTCGTGTGAGGATGAATGCCCGGTAGGAGCAATATCCGAAGGTGATGACAAATTCGTGATTGATCCCAAGTTGTGCACGGACTGCGGCGCCTGTTGCGATCAATGCCCGGTGGAAGCGATCGTTCCCGGAGAAGAAAAATAATTTCATTCAGAAGATCATTTCAAGGGGAATATCCGTTTGGCGCGGCGGATCTTTCCCTTGTTTTTTTCATACCGTAAATATTTCAGGATGGAATCTTTTTTTTAAGATGAGTCTGGAAGAAGGAAAAAGTCTTGTCCCGAACCATACGCCCCTTGACTTTAAGAGAGCGATCCATGAACAAATTCATTACCTTTGAAGGTGTCGAAGGTTCCGGCAAATCAACGCAGCTCAGGCGTCTGGGAGAATACCTGAACGGCAAAAATATTCCCGTGATCCTGACGCAGGAACCCTCGGGGACCCCCATCGGACGCAAAATCGGTGACATCCTTTTTGACCGCGGCCATCAGGCTATGTGTCCGGAGACGGAGTTGTTCCTGTTTTTCGCGGCGCGCGCGCAGCATGTGAGAGAAGTCATCCGGCCGGCGCTGAATGACGGGAAACATGTTTTGTGTGATCGTTTCTCCGATGCGACATTTGCCTATCAGGCGGCGGGGAGAGGGCTTGATTTTCATTTCATCAAAACCGTTAATGATTATTGCGCACAGCAATTAAAGCCCGATTTAACCCTGCTTTTTGATTTGCCGGTGGAAACGGGACTGCAAAGGGCCGGCCGCCGTGATGCCCAACTCAAGGATCCATCGGTAGCCGACCGCTTTGAAAAAGAAAAAATTGATTTTCACAACCGCGTGCGGCAGGGTTACCTGAAAATCTGTTCGTCGGATCCAGGGCGTTTTCAGGTCATTGATGCAGCGCGTTCTGTGGACGAAGTTGCTGCTGACGTCTGCCGGCATGTCATGGCGTTTATCAATCAACAAAGATAAGCTTCAAAATGATATCATTTCCTTATGTCTTTTACGGAACTATACGGTCATAAAAAGCAAGTCGGGATGCTACAAAAAGCCATGGCTCAAAAGAGAGTCGGGCATTCTTATATTTTCAGCGGACCGAATGCCATCGGCAAGAAAAAACTGGCGCTGGAATTCGCACAGGCGCTCAACTGTGAAAACCCGGACCGGTTCCATGATTCCTGCGGTGAATGTCCATCCTGCCGAAAAATGATTTCCGGCAATCATCCGGATGTTCACCTTCTGGAAACGCGGGAGCAGTTCATCCGCATTGATGCCATCCGAAATATCCAGCAGATGATGACGTTCAAGCCTCTGGAAGGCCGACGACGTATGGTGATCATCGATGATGCGGATAAAATGAATGAACAGTCGGCCAACGCTCTTTTAAAAACACTTGAGGAGCCGTCGGATGCCAATATCATCTTTCTGGTGACCTCACGCCCCTACTGGCTCCCTCAAACCATCCTTTCGCGATGCCAGCAGGTTCGCTTCAGTCCGCTCACAGCGGAAACCGTTGCAAGTTTTTTGACCGAAAAGATGCAAATGGATCCCTCCAGATCCGGCATGCTGGGGCTCCTTTCCGGCGGTTCGATCGGACGGGCGATCGAGTTAAACACGGAAGAGTTGATAGCGTTTCGGTCCGAACTGGGTCGTCTTCTGTCCGCCGCGGGCGGCAGTGATCCGATGAGGCTGCTTGCCCTCGCGTCTTTTCTGGGCCAGGATAAAAAGGAAGTCAGGCAGGGACTAAAAATTCTCGGTACCTATTTTCGGGACGCGCTGGTGTATAAAGAAACGGGCAAAACCGGAATGATCATCAATGCCGATGAGCTTTCGGTTGTGTCCTCTCTTGCAGAACGCCTGCGGGGCGAACAGATTCTGGAAAATCTATCCATTATTGAAAAATCAGGGGAAATGATGGAAATGAATGTGAACAAATCGTTGACATTGGAAGCAATGGCATTTAAGCTTCACATGTAAAAATAAAAATCAGGATTTCAATGTGTTGACCAACATCATCGGAATAAAATTTAAAAAAGAAGGCAGAATTTACAATTTTAACGCGGTTGATCTGATTCTGCACAAGGATGATCAGGTACTGGTCAATACGGATAATGGCGTTGCCATGGGAACGGTCGTAACGGATGTCCTTCGATGTCAACCGTCAGAAGTGCCTCCCAATCTGAAAAGTGTTGTCCGCAAGGTTACCGCGGATGATTTGCGGGTCAGACAAGAGCTGGAAATGCTCGAAGAAGAAGCCCGGAAATATTGCATGGGAAAAATTGCCGAAAAAGGCCTGGTTATGAAATTGATAACCGTTGAGTGCCTTTTCGACAGAAGTAAAATGATCTTTTACTTTACCGCGGATTCGCGCGTGGATTTCCGTGAGCTGGTGAAGGACCTGGTCGCCAGATTCAAAACCAGGATCGAACTCAAACAGATCGGCGCCCGTCAGGAAGCGAGAATCGTCAAAGGCCTTGCGGTTTGCGGCCGGACGGTCTGCTGCGCGGGAATTCTGCAGAATCTTGACCGGGTGACCGTAAAAATGGCCAAAGAGCAGAGCATGTCGCTTAATCCCGAAAAAATCTCTGGCTTATGTGGAAGGCTGATGTGCTGTCTTTCTTTTGAGCATGAAGGATACGCGGGGACAAAGAAAACCGCCCGGGAGGCAAAAGCCGCAGCCGCGCAAAATTCGGACGGGCAGGCGCAGGAAAAACATCAAACGGCAGGCACACGGAAAATGAGTCAGAAAAAAGTGGATTCATAAGGAGTCGTTAACCATCATGACCAAACCATTTTATATCACTACACCCATTTATTATGTCAACGCGTCACCACATATCGGACATGCCTATACAACCATTGTTGCCGACGTTCTGGCCCGGTACGCCCGCATGGCTGGACACGAAACTTTTTTTGTCACCGGTACGGATGAACACGGCGATAAAATTGCCGAAGCTGCACAAAAGGCGGGAATCAGCCCCAAGCAGTACGCGGACGGGATCAGCCTGCAGTTCCGCAGCCTGTGGCCCCAGCTGGCCGTAACCAACGATTATTTCATCCGCACGACCGATGCGAATCACATGGAGACCGTTCGTTTCATCCTGCAGAAAGTCTATGATGCGGGCGATATTTATTTTGGTTCTTATGAAGGTTTCTATTGTGTCGGCTGTGAACGATTCTACATGGAAAAAGAACTGGTGGGCGGACAGTGTCCCGACCATCAAACGGTTCCGGAGCATCGCAAGGAAAGCAATTATTTTTTCCGCATGAGCAAATACCAGGACTGGCTGATCCGGCATATCCAGGAGAACCCGGATTTCATCAGGCCGGAGAGGTATCGAAACGAAGTTCTGGCTTTTCTGCGCGATCCCCTGGAAGATCTCTGCATTTCCCGCCCCAAGACACGCCTCGAGTGGGGGATCACACTTCCTTTTGATGACAAATACGTCACTTACGTCTGGTTTGATGCACTGATCAACTACGTGACAGCGCTTGGTTATCCGGACGGCGATCATTTTAAAACATTCTGGCCCCATGCCCAGCATCTGATCGCCAAGGATATTTTAAAACCGCACGGCATTTACTGGCCGACCATGCTCAAAGCCGCGGGTATCCAGCCTTATCAGCACCTGAATGTCCACGGTTACTGGAATTCTGATCAGAGCAAGATGTCCAAAAGTCTCGGCAATGTTGTCCGGCCGCTGGATTTGAAGGATAAGTACGGTTTGGATGCTTTTCGCTATTTCCTGCTGAGGGATATGGTCTTCGGACTGGATTCCAATTTTTCCGAAGAGGCCTTTGTCGCGCGCCTCAATTCCGATTTGGCCAATGACCTCGGTAATCTACTCAGCCGGACAGTGACCATGGCCATTAAATATTGCGACGGGAAAATTCCCGACCCGCTGTCACCGGATCAGGAACCGAGTTTACAGATAGCGGCACTTAAAGCGGAAACAGAAGTAGAGACTTCTTTTGCCGATATGACTCTACATAAAGCCCTGATGGCCATCTGGGAATTGATCAGCACCGCCAATAAATACATTGTTGAAAACGAACCCTGGTCCCTGGCCAAAGATCCGGGCAACCGGGAGAAACTTTCTGCCATTATGTACCGGCTTCTCGAAGTGCTGCGCAACACCGCCATTTTGCTTTCCCCGTTCATACCGCAGGCAGCTCAGAAGATCATGGGCCAGATCGGTTTGGGTGAGGCACAACCATTCAATTTGGACGTCATTCGTAAGAATGAACCGTTGCCTGCGGGCGCCGCGCTCTCCCGAGGGGACTCGTTGTTTCCACGTGTCAATCCGGATCAGCAGACGCCGCCAGCGCCGAAGAAACCTGCGGTCGAACTCAAGCCGGAAATTGAATATGATGAATTTACGAAAGTGGACCTTCGTGTTGCAAAAATTCTGGCGGCGGAAGCCGTTCCCAAATCCAGCAAACTGATCAAGCTGCGCATCGATATCGGGGAAGAAAGAACAATCGTTGCGGGAATCGGCAAGGATTATAGACCAGAAGAACTTGTGGGTAAATCCATTATTGTTGTGGCCAATTTAAAACCGGCCAAGCTAATGGGGGTCGAATCGCACGGTATGCTGCTGGCGACGGATTCTGCCCAGGGTCTGACACTGATTGGTTTTGACCGGGAACCCAAAACGGGGTCCAAAGTCCGTTAAGGTGTATAAGACGAAAGGAACGGTTTGATCGGGACAGTATCATCCTCATGATTGCAGCTCCGGACCAACCGATTTTCTTACCGGAAAAAACGGCTGTCTCTTTTTTTACAAAAAGACAGCCGTTTGTGTTTATTGATTCAATGTTTTTAGATATTGCAAAACGGCGGCACGCTCTTGTGGTTTCACCTTCGCACCTTTTTTAATCATACGGTCCAGCGTGATTTCCCACTCAGCGGCGTTTTTCTTTGCATCGGTCACTTTTTTTATTCCGTGACATGTTGTGCAGGCATTGTCAACAATCGCTTTGCCTGCAGGCTGTGCAAAAACCGTTTCAGCACACAAGGCAAATAAAAAGATGCTGCTTACCGAAAACGCAATTGATTTCATCATAAAAAACCCCCTTCCCGTTTATTCGGTTAAAAGTTTTTCAATCACAGGCTGATCAAAGCCCGGTACAACCTGGCCTTTGATATACAGCAATGGCGTTCCCCGGACACCAATTTTTGATGCAGCGTTGATGTGCGCTCTCAGCATTTCTTCAGCATTCTTATCGCTGCATAAATTGAGACGGGCGTTTCCAGGCAGTTTACCTCCCAAAACTTCGTTGAAAGATTGTTCCATGTTTTTTGAACATAAAATATGTCGGATTTTCTTTTCCGAATCTTCGGACAGGGGGTAGAAAAATACATGCAACGTAACATCTTTTTTACGCTTATTGAAAAAGTCGAAAGATAATTTGCAGTAATGGCAGTTCGGATCAATGAATTCCACAACGGTTGTTTTTCCGTTTCCGATTTTCAGGGCTTTGTCCAGCGGCAGCGAGGCCAGTCGGGCGGCCATTTTTTTTGAGTTGCTCTCCTGTGTCAGATTTTTCCCGTCTTTTGTAACAATGCTTCCCAGCAAAAGAACATCATTCACGGGAAGATAATAGTAAACCTGTTTCCCGTTATAGACCTCATAAACACCCTTCAGGGAAGTTTCCGAAAATGTTTCATAAGTGTTTTTGGGGAAGCTTTTTTTGAACTGCTCTTCGACGGAGAACTTTTGTGAAGACGCGCATCCGGGGGCCAGTAAAGCAATCATCACTACAGCAATCAGTAATTTTTTCAAGGGCATACTCCTTTGTTAAATTATTCGTATCAATGTCCTGGAAGAAAATGCACATTGGACGGTTTCCATTGGCCTTACCATAAGCAGCTAGGGAAGGGTTCCGCGGTCCGCTTTAAAGAATTTTCCATCTGCTGTAAGGTTGCATGCACAGATTGGAATTAAAGTATCGCGGGTCATCGGTGACTTCCTGCCCAAGCCAAACCGGGTGTTCAAACGCCTGGTCAGGGCTTTGCAGCTCCAGTTCGGCCAAAATGAGGCCTTTGTTTTTTCCGCAGAATTCATCGATCTCCCAGCGGAGCCCGCTATAATTCACTGTATATCTGTCCTTTTCGATAATTGGCCCGTCGCAAAGTCTGAGCATTTCTTCAGCATGTTCAAGCGGTATTTCGTACTCATATTCGTCTCGAGTTATATTCTTTGTCGGGCCTTTAACGGTCAGATAAGCCTTTTTACCAGCAAGGCGCACACGAACGGTTCTTTCTTTATCACGGTTCACGTATCCCTGGCAAATCCGGATGCCTTTGCTGGGCCTCCATGCGTTGCCTGTTACAAGAAACTTGCGTTCAATTTCAACAGGCATAAGCTACCTTTATGAATAGATATCGTCATTGTTTTTTTCTCCTTCTGATCCAGCCTGTCGTGGATCATGACAGCGAGATGCCGGGCCCATAAGGAACAGGCATGGGGGCGGGGATGGAAACCATCTGCCGCCATGTATTCTGGTTCCAGCGGATAATCGATGTCAACATACATACAACGTTTTTCATCATTTGTGAATTTTTTTAAAAAGACTAACATTTGTGCAATTAGTAATATCGGGCAGAGTATCTGTCAACCTTATGCAAAGAGACGGCTATTGATGATCCTGTGTGTGCGGGAAAGATGTGCCGGATGCCCTGACATGATTTGTCCTGCTTCGAAAAGGCGGTGCAGTGCAATTTTTCCTGCGCTGAAAAGGTTTGCGTGATGACATAATGATATGATTTCCTTGACAGGCAAAACCCCCTTATGCATAGTTAAAAAAAGTGAGTCTTTACAAAGAACTTACCAAACAGCATCTGCGGATCATGGCATTTGTTCGCACAAAAGTATTTTCGGGTCGAAAATAATTGCCACAGGAATTCTATAAAGAATGTCTTTACCAAGCCTTATTTCGCTGCTGTTTTTTCTTGCCGTAGTCATGTACTACATGCTGGGCATTTACGTGATAAGGCTCAATCCTTCTTCCACCATACACCGGCTCTTTTTTTGTCTCTGTCTGACCCTGTGCGTATGGGCATTTTCCTTCTCGATGGCCAACTCGGCAATTTCATATGATATGAGTCTCAACTGGAGAAGGGTCGCCGCATTAGGGTGGGGGACATTATACAGTATTCTCCTCCATTACACTCTTTGCCTGACTGGAAGACAAGATGTGCTCAGGAAGAAATGGATCTATGCGTTTATCTATCTTCCCGCTGCTGTGAATGTCTTTGTTTTCAGTCTTTATAGCCCTCTAGCGGTGAAAAGATATGTCCTGCAGTACACATATGCCGGCTGGGTGAATGTCCGGCCCACTTCTGGCTGGGACGTGATGTTCAATATCTATTACATTGTGTTTTCTCTGCTGATTATCGGCCTGTTTTTTCACTGGGGCTGGTCATCAAAAGAGCGTGTGATCAAGAAGCAGGCGTACTTGATCGTCGTTTCTTATGCCTTAGCTATTGTGATTGGAACCCTGACAGAATTTGTGATCAATTATTACTTTTCATTCAAGTTTCCCCAGCTCGCTCCTTTGATCATCCTGATACCGATCACGGCAATGTATTATTGCATCATCAAATATGGTTTAATGGCTCCGGAATCGAAAAACACTGTGCCGCAGGAAGGTCAGATTCTGAGTGAAGCCAGCCAATCCAAGCTTTACCTGTATTTGACCCGGATATGCATCCTGGGTGCTTTTCTATACTTTGCCATACATAATTTCATTCATGGAAAGTCCTTTATTTTGTCCCTGCCGAAGACCTTATTGCTTATCGCCCTGGGAGTCTCCCTGCAGGTAATTCAGAAGTTCAAGATTAAACAGGATGTCAAAGATTTACTGCTGAATATCCTGGTGACGTTGTCAATCCCTTTAATCGTACTTAGCTTTGTTGACGATCATCTTACCTTCTGGGCGTTACCCCTCGTTTTTGTATTGGTATCCATTTTATTCCGTCAGAAAAGATTAATATACATGGTAAGCGTCGCCACTTTCCTGACGCTTTTCTGGATATGGATGACATTGCCGGAACAGACTGTGAAGATTGGTGTTGCAAACCATGTTTTCCGAATAGCTCTTTTTGGTGTCTTCATTTGGATTGCTTTATATATTAACCGCATTTACTTCCACCGGCTGACGAAAAATGAAGAACAGGTCAAGCTCCAGAAATTGCTTGCAGGCATTTCCGCTCAATTTGTTGATGCCGGTCAGGATAATATCGATAGGATCATCAATGAAATGCTGCATCAGTGCGGCAGTCATTTTCAGGCGGACCGGACCGGTTTATTCATGTATTCCGGAGACAACCATCAGCTGGTGCACTCCCATGAATGGTGTAACGCCGGAATTCCCTCCACCCTTGACCGAAAAGACCATCAGACAATTCTGGCCCTGCCAGGGGTCAAAGATCAGATCGACAATACAGGGTATATTCACATTCATGATACGGAAAAACTTCAACCCGGTGCAATGCCGGACAAAGAGTCTCTGAGGAACAGGCAGATCAAATCCCTGATCATTGTGAAACTGACCGGCATCGATACTGTCGTTGGATATATTGCATTTGAGGCAATTCAAAGTTCAAGGGAATGGGACCAGGACCATCGGGAAATGATCAAGGTACTGGGGAATCTATTATCGGATGCTTTACGCCAGGTGGAGTCTGAAAAAGCAATCAACTACATGGCCTACTATGATCCTTTGACCCGCTTGCCAAACCGTGCGCTTCTTACTGACCGGCTGAAACAGGCCATCAGTCTGGCAATGCGTACAGAAAAACTCATCAGTGTTATATTTATTGATGTTGATTCCTTCAAGTCTGTCAATGATACCATGGGACATGACGGGGGAGATGCAATGCTCGTTCAGATAGCGGAAAGGCTTTCGGCACGCGTGCGGGAATACGATACCGTATCCCGTTTCGGCGGGGACGAATTTCTCGTCATGCTGCAGCAGATTCCCGATATAAAAGATATCCAGGAATCAGCGAAAAAAATCATGAGTGTTTTCGATCAACCGATCACCATAAAAGGCCAGGAGTTTTTTATTACCGCCAGCGCCGGAATCGCTGTCTTCCCTTTTGATGGTGAAAATACGGACGAACTCATCAAGCATGCGGATATGGCCATGTATGAAGCCAAAAGCAAGGGCAAAAACAGATTCTCATTTTGTACAGTCGAAATGAAGAAGGAAGTTCTGGACAATATGGAACTGACCAACAGCCTGTACCGGGCTCTTGAAAGAAACGAGCTGTTTTTGAATTATCAGCCCCAAGTGAATCCCCATACCCTTGAAATCATCGGAACGGAGGCCCTGATTCGCTGGCAGCATCCCCGCAAGGGAATCATCCCCCCGGGCAGGTTTATTCCCCTTGCGGAAAAAACAAGTCTTATTCATTCCATTGGCGAGTGGGTGCTTATGACTGCCTGTCGTCAGAACATGGAATGGCAAAATCAGGGACTCAAGCCTGCGAGAGTAGCCGTGAATCTTTCAGTGAAACAATTCTACAATCCGAATATCGTCGATATTGTTGACAGGGTATTGCGGGAAACGAAGTTAAAACCAAGCTATTTGGAATTAGAAGTTACAGAAAGTCTGGGAGCACATGATACGGATTATGTGATCAGCACGATGAATAAAATGAAAGCACTCGGCGTGTCTCTGTCTATTGATGATTTTGGGACTGATTATTCTTCCCTCGGCCGTTTGAAGGACCTGCCGGTTGACCGAATTAAAATAGACATGCAATTTATCCGCGGTATCGCAAAAAACATTAAAGATGAGGGCATTATCAAAATCATTTTACAGCTTGGAAGAACGCTTGGCCTCAATGTAGTGGCTGAAGGAGTGGAAACCGAAGAGCAGCTGGCCTTCCTGAAAGAAAATTTATGCTATGAAATCCAGGGCTACTACTTCTACAAGCCGATGATCGCAGAAGATCTTGCATCCATATTACGTATTCCGGATAAAGGCAATCCATGATTCCGTTGAAATCGGACCAAAAGAGGGTGAATACAAAATGCCTTGCCATGTCAAAGAAATACGCCTTCATGTATTAGTATTATTAACGTTTGTTTTTTTAGCAGGAAGCAATACCCTGGCGAACGACTCTGTCCAATACGCTAACCTGGGTGATTTCCAGCTGGACAACGGAAGCGTCATTCGCGATTGCCGTCTTGGCTACCTTACAGCCGGGACCCTGAATGCCCAAAAGTCAAATATCATTCTGGTTCCGACCTGGCTTGCCGGAACATCAAAAGAACTGTTCGCTTTAGGATTCATCGGGCCGGGCAAACTCTTTGACAGCTCAAAATATTTCATTATTGCCATGGATTCATTCGGGAATGGAGTTTCATCATCGCCGTCTAACAGTCAGCACCAGCCGGGTCAAGACTTTCCGCATTTCAGTATCCGCGATATGGTCCGGGCCCAGCATTTTCTGCTGACTGAAAAGATGAATATTCAACATGTCTATGCCGTGGCGGGAATTTCTATGGGAAGCATGCAGACATTTGAGTGGCTGGTTTCCTATCCCACATTTATGGATCGGTGTATTCCAATTCTCGGAGGTCCCTGGAACACTTCCCACGAAATGCTTTTCTGGTCAGCGCAGCTGGGCATACTCGAGAACATTGCAGAGTGCAAGGGAAGCCGGGAGGCCATGAAGGCACTGACTCCTCTTCATGTCATGCAGGTCTGGACCCGTGATTACCGAACGGAACATACCAGCCCCTCCGGTTTTTCAACCTTTCTAGCCGGTGAACAGGAAAAATTTGTCCTGTATGACGCGGCCAACTGGGCATCACAGGTTCGGGCCATTATGAATCATGATATTCTGAAAAATTTTGGCGGTTCCCGTGTAAAGGCAGCAGAGGCAGCCCGGGCAAAATGCCTCGTTATCAGTGCTGAACAGGATCAGATACAGAGCATAAAAGAGACAAGAACTTTTGCCTGTCTCATTCACGCGGACATTCTCGAACTGAACGGAGCGTGCGGACACTTTTCATTTTTTTGTGATCATGAAAACCTCAAGAAAATGGTGCATTCTTTTCTTTCGGGGAATTTCAGAACTACAAAAAAAGTCACGGGGAAAGGTAATAAATAATGCCAATCCTTCATAATTTGACTTTGCGTTAATTATTCTGGAAAATAATATTATGAAAATGTTGGAAGCGGTATTATAATACTTACAATAATTTGATCTTGTTGTGACAAATGGTTTCAGACATTTCTTTTTGTGGTATTTCGTTAAAGTACAAGTGTGAATAGTTCAATAAACGATTTAATGGACAATGCACATAATATGTCCTTATCGAGATTATCAAACAAGGAGGATAACGATGATGACAACAACCAGTCAAAAAATTAGGTCAATTCCTGCGTTAATCATTTTAATGATCATGGTTTTTTGCTGCCAGACGGCACTGGCTGCCGGTGGTGAACCGTGGATCGAAACGGATCAGCGTGTCTATCAGGGCGAGGATATCCGGGTGCGTTTTTTCAATGCGCCAGGCTATTCAAATGATTGGATATGTATCGTGCCGGTAGGCGCGCCGGATACGGAAGCCGGAGACTTCCAGTATATTCCCGCGGGAGCTCGGCAGGGTGTACTGACTTTTAGATCCCCGCGACCGGGAAGGTATGAGGTACGGGCATATTATAATTACAGATCTGGCGGATACCTGGTCTCAGCCCGTAACCGTTTTAAAGTAGAATATCCCGGTCAACATCCATCCCCTGATCGCGGTTATCACGAACCAGGTCCTCCTCCTCCCGGCCATCGCGGCCATTGTATCGATCGCTGTCGTGACGATTTTGAGGCCACTCTGACCGGATGCAGAGAACATTCAAAACCCGGATACCAGCGACGTTGTGAAAGAAAGGCGAAGGAAGAAGAACGCCGATGTGTTGACTGGTGCAACTATCGTTAGAGTTTCTGCAAATGCCTGGGGTCAACAGAAGTTTTGACCTGATCACTGAAATGTTAGTTTCACATCATTTAGAAAGACCCGGTGGGAATACCTTCCGGGTCTTTGTCTGGATAATTGAAAAATGCAAAATAATAAAAACAATTCTATGAAAACGAATCATCAGACTCATTATCCGACTGGTATTTATCATGTTACATCGGTTACTCATAATTCCCGAATTTCCCAGCGGATGATTGATCATTCAGGCTGGAAAACGAATCCATCTGGATGATCAGACAGAAGAAAAATCATTGAGGATCATTTTAAGCATCGGCTATGAATGATGTGAATAAAACTATGGAGACTGAAGTGACTTTTTCAGCGGCGGACGGGTTTGAGCTTGCGGGTACATTATTGCTTCCCGATCGACCGCAGGCGGCGGTGCTGATCTCTTCGGCAACCGGATTTCCCAGAGATTTCTATCTCCCCTTCGCGAGGTACGGTGCCGCGTGCGGCGCAGCCTGTTTCCTCTACGACTACCGTGGCGTCGGGACCTCGGTTCCGAAAAGTCTAAAATCATTCAAAACGGATTTCCCGGATTGGGGACGCCTGGACATGGCGGCGGCACTCGACCGGCTGATCGCCGCCGTGCCCGGCATTCCTGTTATTCATATCGCCAACAGCGCCGGCGGGCACCTGGTCGGCTTTATGCCCAACCACGACAAGATCGCGCGCCATGTCTTCATTGGTGTCGGATTTGGAACTTGGTGGTCGCATCGTTTTCCGAAACAGCAGTTTCTTGATCTTTTTTTCTGGTGGATTTATGGGCCGATGAAGCTGGCGATGAAGGGATACATTCCCGCAGGTGGTTTGTGGGGCGGTTCCACCCTGCCGGCCGGAGCCTTCCGTACCTGGCGCCGTTGGTCGCACAAAGGCGAATATTTCCGTAGCGAGCTGGCCAACAGGTTGCAGCCGCATTACTTTAATGACATCAAAGCGAGGGTCATTTCTTTTGTCTTCACAGACGATCCAATGACTAAACTCAAATGCGCGCGGCAGTTTCTGGAATTCATGCCCTGCGCAAAACACGAGATCCGCCTCCGGCGGCCCGAAGAACTTGGTGTCAAAACGCTTGGCCATCAGGACCTGTTCAGGCGCAAAAACGAAGCAGCCTGGCCGGAGATCTGGTCTGCGGTTAAGGATGAATGGAAGAAAGGAGCGATCTAATGAACCATGTTCATCATGTTCATCTGTTTGCATCAGATATTGAAAAAAGTTTGGCGTTTTACCGGGATGCTTTCGGCGGCAAAGTTGTCCTCGATGAAAACATGGCGGGAGCCAGAAACGTCTTTATGCGTGTCGGAACGGGCCGCATTCATTTCTATGATCAGGTTCCCTCATTTTCAGGAAGGGGAAGCATTCATCATTTCGGAATACAGACCGACGACATCAACGGCGTTTTGGAAAAACTCAAAGCCATGAACGTGCCATTCAAAAAGGGCATTACAAATATCGGCGTCTGGAAATATATCATGGTTCCCGCGCCGGATGATGTGCTCATCGAGCTCTTTCAGGTCGACAAGGACGCGATTCCGAATGACATGCGGGACTATTTCGATTAGCGGCTATTCGAAAAACGTTTATCCAGCGACACACCTCTTATATTCAGGGTGTGTATTACGAAAACGCTATACCGGCTATTTCTTGGCAGGAGACATTGAAGCCACTGGAAAACCAGCATTATGAAAGACAGGTGTCAAGACTCCTCAATTCATATTTTACGCACCTGTAAAATATTCTCCATTTTTTTTCTTTAGCTTTCAATTATTTCAAAAATAAATCAATTCTTGTCAAGATCTGATAACACTCCGTAAAAGGTTTCCCGCGCTTTTTCATTGTTCAATATGCCGACATGTGATGCATTGAATCCGTAGCTCTTGTAAGCGGCCAAATGCACTTTTTCGTCTGCTATTGTAATAGGCACCGGCATTTTCCCCACCATTTCATGCGATTCAAAATAACAGTTACCGTCAACATCGGCAAAAGAATACAGTTCATAAGTCCCTTCATGCAGGTGGATTTGATAATAATCCAGAGGCATCTGAATGGGGGAAAGTGCAGAGATCTCTCTTTCACTGAACTTGTCAGTCACTGCCACAAGCAGAATGGGGCCGTTAGGTAACCTGTTGAAGTGAAGCTCGCCAAGAAAGAGATAGGCATCCTCCGGTGCCAGCTGCATGAGCAAGTCGGCGCTTTGTTCTTTGCTGAAGGCCTTCGATAGTTTCTGTTTTTTAGTCATAAAATTGAAATAGCTGCCACAGCCCGTTACAAATATGACCAGAAAGAATGCGAGAACACTCTTAAGCCATAACATCTGTGCTGTGGAAAAATTTTTCATCATGGTTCGTCATTCCTTTAAAAGATAATATTGGCAAGGTATATATTAAATAAATATCAGCATTCAATTTAAACGACCAGAAGCAAAACAATATAGCATTGAATTATTTTGGAATTTTCAATATCATTCATTATCTATTCAACACAAATCAATAAAAGACTGTTAGTAGCAAATAGAAAAGTCCTATTTTGTAGCACATGATATGTCCGCTTTTAACGATGTTTAAGGAAAGGGGCGGAGGGCGTAGCCCGGAGCCCCTTTCCT
>Ga0208040_1000478_pt1 | contig 47107 bp, 32 predicted proteins | sample AD_UKC083_MetaG_FD_184431 | JGI IMG/M metagenome (GOLD analysis project Ga0208040, IMG submission 184431) | Active sludge microbial communities of municipal wastewater-treating anaerobic digesters from USA - AD_UKC083_MetaG (SPAdes) (version 2) | ecosystem: Engineered > Bioreactor > Anaerobic >...
CAGTTCCACTGCCTGTTTTCTGAGAATGATTTCGTCTTTCATAATCATTAAGGTTATGCAGACGAAAAAACAATAATTCAAAGAACGTAATCTATCGTTTTGTAAACGATGTATTGATATTTTGGTCTTCCTTAGATGTAAACGATGTATTGATATTTTATGTAAACGATGTATTGATATTTATCAGCTAATTGCTAATTGCTCATTGCTAATTGTTCATTGCTAATTGCTAATTGTTCATTGCTAATTGCTAATTGCTCATTGCTAATTGTTCATTGTTAATTGCTCATTGTTAATTGCTAATTGCTAATTGATTCTCAACGCAATATCAGTCATATACAAAGGGCTGTTAAGCATAAGCCAGCCACCCTGATGACCTCGTATTTCATTCACAGTCTGTCCTCCGGTAGTGGTATTGACCCAGGTAAAGCGGTGCGACCCTGCCGGGAGATTTATTTCCAACAAGGCGCTTGTCCCCGGAGTTTCATTCCCGTCAAGGTAAAACACCATGGTCCGGCGATCATCCGAAAGACCTCTAACCGAAACCTTTTCCTGCCCTATAATCCTTGCAACTCCGTCTGGCACAGGTTTCATGTCAATAAAATCAAGCTGCTTCATGAATCCGGCTAGTATCCCGAGCTGATCGCGCAGTGCCCTGCCCCCACCGCCCGGCTGGTCTTTCTGTACGGCAAAGGTCCCATCCTCGGCTCCGACAGTAAATGAATAATCAAGGTGATTGAACAAAGCACCTCCGGCAAGAATGAAATTCCAGGCTTCCTTCCGGTATGTTTCATCGTCTGTCCCGTTAAATCCGGTCTCATTGTCTCCTATGGGAAAATCAAGATGATAATTCATTCCGACAGCCACAGGCGGTGCTGCATAATGAAAGTTATAAACCGATACTCCCTCCCTGGGTTGTGAGACCTTCTTTTTGAGGTTTGCCACATTGTGCGAAATAAGATGCCTGGGCTCCATATCCTTCTCTGCATCGACAACGATCCGGGTCATATGATCCTCCCATTGCCTCAGGGCAAGGGTATCGCCAAAATATGGCTCATTGCAGATCTCATAATAGAGATTACCGAAATCCCTTAGCTCCTCAACGATCTTCCTGACCATCATTTCCTGGATCTCAAGCAATTCCGGATGCTTCAGCGACAGCACTTCCCTGTGGTCGGTTACTTTCGGAGTGCCGTTTACATTATTCGAGTAATGAAGCGGCGACAGCTTCCACTGCAGCGTATCATAGAAATTTGAAAACAGGTCGAGTTCGACCACGATATCCCTTTTGGCTGCTTCCGCGACAAAGTCCTTCAACCGGCTGAAATACTCCGGATTCCAGCTGTTGAGATCAAACTTGTTTCCTCCCGCCGCGTAACCCGGCTCGTTACTTCTGGCCCATGGACAAATGAACCTTCCCGAATCAGGGGCAAGGGTATTCCCGCGTATCCCGAATGCTCCCTTTGGTTCTACATAAATACCTGAGAATGTTCGTGTAACATTTAGTCCACGGGCAGCAAGCTCATCAAAATACTTTACATAATCAAAATCAAGATTCAACACGGCGCCATAGTGCTCGGTCGATCCTGTGAGTATGACGGGCTTTCCCCTGAACATGAAGTAATGAGGATTATCAGGATGCACCGACAAAAATTCTCCCTTTTGGGATGAAGAACTGCAGGAAAAAAACAGACAGACTGAAAAAAACCAGCCTGCAAGGTTTAATACTTTCAGATCCATTAATCTATCAGCTTTATGAACTCTCATGTTGCCGGCTCAAGCCACCGGAAGGCGCCTAAACAACAGGCAGCTTCCACGGAGCCCTGTAATCGGGAACCAGGTAACTGTTCGCCTCGGTATCGTTGGTGAACCTGGTACCGTCCCAGACAAGCTTCTTGCCCGTGCGATAGGCTATGTTGCCAAGAGCGGAAAATTTGGCTATGTGAGCGCCAATTTCTATGTCGGCATTCGTCTTCGGATTCCGGCTTGCAATACACTCGAGATGATTCTTTACATGATTACTCAGACCCTGGTTGCTTCCTCTTTTCAGAGGCACTGCTTCCATCCTGATCTTGCCGTTTACCCTTTCGGGAATCACTTCCCAGCCTGCCCTGTCTACAACAAGTGTTCCGTTCTCACCCACAAATCCCAGTCCGTGGTTTCTTCCGTATGCACCATCATCGATCCCTATGGCATGATCCCACAGAACATTGAAACTGTCAAATTCATAGATGGCCTGAAGGCTATCGGGGGTTTCACAGGCATCATCAGGGTAACCGTATTTGCCTCCCATTGCCATTATCGACTTCGGCGCGGTTACATTCATTGCAAACAGTGCATAATCGAGAAGATGCACGCCCCAATCGGTCATCAGGCCGCCGGCATAATCCCAGAACCATCTGAATGTGAAGTGAAAGCGATTCCGGTTAAAAGGTCTTGACGGGGCGGGGCCTAACCACATATCGTAGTCAACTCCTTCCGGGACAGGCTCATCGGCAAGCACGGGAATAGTCGGGCACCAACCCTGGTATGAAAAGACTCTTACCAGCCTTATCTTGCCAAGTTTGCCCGACTTGACAAAATCGACTGCATCCTGCCAGTGCGGATCGCTTCTCTGCCACTGGCCCACCTGAACGATACTCTTGTATTTTTTAGCAACCTTTACCATCAGGTTACATTCCTCGATGGTCCTGCCAATAGGCTTTTCGACATATACATCCTTTCCTGCCTCGCATGCTGCAACCATCTGGAGGCAATGCCAGTGATCGGGGGTTCCGATTATAACCAGATCGACATCCTTATTGTCAATGACCCTCCTCCAGTCCTTGTAAAGACCGGCAGGTTTTGCTCCCCTTATCTTCTCAACATTGCCGGCCCTCCTCCGGAGCACAGCATCATCGATGTCGCACAGGGCTATACATTCCGTCATGGGATTTTCAAGATAGGCGCTGAGATTACTCCAGCCCTGACCGTTGCAGCCTATCAGGCCGATTTTAACCTTGTCACTCGGAGCCACAGGCTTTCCGAATCCCGTCAGGACAGGTGCGATTGCCAGGCCCGCGGCCGTAAAAGCGCTATTTTTAAGAAAAGTACGTCGAGTTGTCATATTATTCATGTTTAATCATTTGCATTTCTTACAGAACCGAGAACCTGTAGATGGTCCTGGTTTTATAGGTCTCCCCCGGATTCAGAACAGTGGTGGGGAAATCAGGATGATTGGGGCTGTCGGGGAAATGCCCTGATTCAAGACAAAATCCCGTCCTGAATTCATAAACCACTCCTCCGTGTCCGGTCTCGGTACCATCCAGAAAATTGCCACCATAGAACTGAAGGCCGGGCTGATCGGTTATCACCTCAAGTACCCTGCCTGAGAGTGACTCATATACCATGGCATCAACTTCCTCAACATTGTCGAGAACATAATTGTGATCATAGCCATTCCCGAGAATAAGCTGATCGTATGGTTCCTCAAGCCTCGAATCAATCATGGTAGGCTTTGTGAAATCAAAGGGAGTGCCTGCAACCGGACGTATTTCCCCGGTCGGTATCATGAACGAGTCGACGGGAGTGAAGGCCGATGCCTTTATGGTAAGAATATGATCGTTGATATCATCCAAACCGGCGCCGTGAAGGTTGAAATATGCATGATTGGTAAGGTTGATAACAGTTTTCTTGTCGGTGGTGGCCTTGTAATCCATAATTATCTCATTGTCGTCGGTCCAGGTATAAATGACCTCAGCATCCACATTGCCGGGAAATCCCATCTCCATATCCGGACTCCTGTAAGTGAATTTAACTGCAGGATATTCGTTCCCTTTCAGTATTTCCGTGTTCCAGACCACGCTGTGCCATCCTTTGGGGCCTCCGTGAAGCGTATTCGGACCATTGTTCTGAGGAAGTACATATTCGACACCGTCGAGAGTGAATTTACCGCCGGCAATCCTGTTGGCATATCTCCCCACGGTGGAACCGAACGACATATCTCCATTCAGGGTCCCCTCAAAGGTATCGTATCCGAATGTGATGTTTTCCCTTTTACCTTTCCTGTCGGGCACTTCAATCCAGTTAATTTTGGCACCGTAATTTGTCAGTTTGATCACGTTTCCGTTCCGGTTTGTAAGGGTAAGGAGAAATACGTCCTTGCCTTCATGATTCCCGAAAACTTCCTGTCTTACATTCTTCGACGAGCTGCCGCAACCGGTAAAAAACGCCAGCGATACAAGCGCCAGCATTGTCAGTAAAAAATTCCTTTCCATACAGTATTAAGTTTTATTTTCTTTTAGCTTTTAAAAATACGCAATTTGAATTCAATTTCCCTCACCTGAACGGAACTGATTCACGGAAAATGCGGATTTGGCGAACAATACCCTTATCCTCCTGCTCCAGGTTCCAGGTTTCAGGCTGCAGGCTGAAAACAGGATATACAAAAAAAGCTGATCCTGATTTTCATCCTTTTGTTTATTTCATATTTCATTCAGCCTTGAAAACCCTGTAACTATGGGGTTTAATGGTGATTTCAAAAGTTTCGCCCTCGCTCCTGTCACGACCCCAGACCATACTCGCTGTTTTCCCGGATGAAGTTATTACCTCTCCTGAAATCAAATCTGTGATCTTAGTCACACCCGGGCCTGCAATCACTTTTATTTTAGACTCAGAAGGCAGAAATGATTCGGTAATAAAAGTGTTGTTGTCGTAGGCAAACAGACTTATCATTGAAGGTCCCTGGATACGGAATTTCATATCGGGACTCAGGACTTCCCTGATCCTGTTGAGAACTCCTTCGGGAAGTTCATACAGATCGCCAAATGAATCGGGGATAGTAAGAACGAACATTGAAGCATTACCATACCTTCCCTGGTGAAGCAATGGCCACCCTACCGGGCCTCCGAGCGCTTCAATATCTGTCCAGGAATCATTTGTAAGATACATTATCTGCGGAATCAAAATTTCTTTTGAAGCCTTGTTGGCCGATCCGAACATACCGGCCGAGAAATCCCTGACAAGGGCTTTCCTGTCGGTATATTCCAGTTCAATTATATCCTCGATGCCTTTCCCGCTGAGAGCCCTGAGAAGTCCCGAAGTGATCGTGACATCCTTGCCTGCAATAAGCCTTGCCTTGATCTTTTTAACTATGTCCGGATCAAATTTGGCCGACTCGGTAAGAATTATCATACCCGGATCATTTGGAAACTCAGGCTTCAGATCCATAGGAAGTCCTATCATGCCCAGGTAGTTGTGAAGAAAATCCTCGCCGGTAGAATGGTAAGGCCTGTAGCCCTGAATACCCACGGGCTTTCCAAGACTTCCAAGAAATTCATCCACCTTTTCGAATGTCCAGCCTGCTGCCCGAGCCACCGTTGACGGCTTAACTTCCTTTCCTTTTACCATATATGGTTTTATCATATCATCATAGTCGAAGCTCGGTTTCTGATCCTGCCACTCAGCCCGGTCAGCCGGACGAATGGCCCGCTGCATCTGCCTGAAATCGAAAAGGGTTATCTCGGGAGCCTTTGCAAAAAGGGTAAGCCATAACTGCTCTGCATACCTGTCCATATAGGTCATGCCTCCGGTATCAACCCATCCTCCCCCGTTTCTGCCCGGCTTGATGTTCTCAAAATACCTGAATATCTGATATCCCAGGTAAGCCTGTAGATGTTGCCCGGGAGCATTGGCATTTCTGGTCTCAGTACCGGTATAAATACCGTCAAAGATCGGCGGCTCCGTCTCAAGATTGAACCCAAGTCCCTGAAAATGTTCATACCAGTTGGGATACTTGACAACCATTTTTACCTTCGGATTTACAGCCTTTGCCGGACCAAGAATCAGGTTATGAGCAGCTTCCGTCATCTGTTTCAGCCTGAAACTTGTCCAGCTCATTTCCCCCTTGTCACGGATGCACAATTCGCACTTACAGTCGGTGAAAAAGAAATCATCGAGAATAATCTCGTCAAAATGCCTTGCGGTGAGTTCAATTATCTCCTTCACCTTCCTGCGATGTTCCGGATTGGAATAACAGTAAGTCTCAAACCTGTTCATCTCACTTACAGTCAGAGTAATTCCTCCGGCTGTCTCCACTCCCCTGCTGTGAAAGAACTTCTTTACTTTCTCCAGTGTCTTTTCATCAACAATCACCATGTCGCGGTGCGTCTCGAGATATATCTTGTCGACATGGACCTGGTTTGAAATCATGTCCCAGATCGGTTCAAGCCACTTCAGATCGTCCATTTGCCTTACCTCATAGGAACGGGCATAAACCGACACTTTGAAATTGCCATATCCCTTTTCAATCTGTGAAAAGGTGACATTAAATCCAGGAATTAAAAACAGAAATGAAAACAGAAATACTTTTTTCATCTTTTTAATTTTTTATGAATCACAATAGCATTGAAATGACATCTCGCGATATTGCTTACTTCATCAGATTCAAGCTGTATGAGAATGTAACGGGAGCGAGATTAACCATGTACTGAGGCTGCGGCCTCGGACCGCAGCTCCCGGAGCCAACTCCAAGAGTAAGGTGACTGATACATAAAACCGTCGCATTACTTTCGGGCAGATCAATCCTGTATTCAACCTTATCCATCTGTTCGTCGCTGTACGGAAGAGCCGTGAACTGGAGAAGGGATGAGACGTATTCAGCTGTTATTCCCCTTCCACTTGTATTCATCACTTTCACCCACCTGACATCCTCGTGGTTGCCTGCATCCATCGGCTTTTCGTAAGGTGTCATCAGCTCCCTTACAGTGGCTTTATAAACTCCCACATCAAACCCGCGCTTCCTGTCGGAATAATTTTCCATCGGTCCGCGGCCGAAATACTCAACCTGGTCATACTGCTTGTCGAGGAACATCCTTACTCCTATCCTGCCTGCAACAAGAGTAGGATTGCTTGAGCTGACACTGTTTTCGGCTTTAATGACTCCATCGCCCGAGATTGTGTAAACAACATCATGATTTAGCGTGAACCCGTTTTTGCCCTCCCCGGCAAGCTTAACTGAAATAGCGACATCAGATGGCGAAGTCCGGGCGGACGTTATTTCCTTAACCGTCCATGTAAGCTCCTTGATACCAGCATTTGTCCATACCCTGTCGGCATACATGTCGTCGTTGCGGTGAGGAGCCCTCCAGAGATGAAGCCTGGGACCTCCGTCCGGAAGAAGAATATTCACCCCGTTCTTTCCCATCCCCGAGAAAGTACCCGATTCCTTGTCAAAAACAAGGAAAAAGCCATTACCGCTGAGAGTGATTGCCTTTTCATCCTGGGTCATTGTGACCGGACCTGCCGGTTTGGCTTCTGCAGCAACAGGTGATTTCACAGGAAGCAAGAACTGGTGGGATGCTATTTCGTACCCCCTGGCTGCCCAGATTTCGTCTTTTGAAAGTTTGAATGAGATGCGAAGAAAATACTCAGCCCCAGGTTTTGGATCTGATATCTCAAATGGTATCCTGAGGGAGGTCTCTTTCCCCGGTTTAAGGTCAGGAGATGTGAATTTACCTGAACCGATAAGCGTACCGTTCTCGGAAAGTGTCCACGATGCATCAAAATCCTTCAGGCTGATGAACTGATATTTGTTTTTTATTTTTATTGTTCCTGCAGCCAGATCCTCTTCCGTAATCCCTATCCACTGGTAGGCCTTCTTCATCTCGGGATAATGGGGTTTGAGCGATCTATCGGAAGCAACCACCCCCTTGTGAATAAAATATTTGTCGTTCGGGAATTCACCGAATCCTCCTCCGAAGGCAAGGATAACCCTGTCGGGATCGCGCCTGTTCCATATCCCCTGATCCTGCCATTCCCAGATGGCACCGCCCAATATCGATTCGTATTTGTCGAACACATCATTGTATTCGCCTATGGCTCCCATTGAATTGAACATCGCATGGGCGTATTCGCACATATAGAAGGGCTTTGTGTAAGCAGTGTCAGTCAGCGCAATTGTTTCCACCTGCGGAATGTTGGTGTACATCCGGCTGTCGATGTCGGCAGGATTCACCCTGCCTATTCCAAATCCTTCATAATGAACCGGCCGTGTCCCGTCAATCTCCTTAATCGCGGCCATGGCAGCCCTGAAATTCAAGCCTCCTCTCCCGTTCTCATTGCCAAGCGACCAGATTATGACGGACGGATGATTCTTGAAATTCTCAGTATTGGCCACATTCCTGTCGATGATTGCAGCTTTCATCCTTGGTTCCTCATCAAACTTTCCCGAATTGCCATGACATTCAACATTGGCCTCGGCAACAAGCCAGACACCCCATTCATCGCAGAGTTCATACCATAGCGGATCGTCAGAATAATGACTGGTTCTGACATGATTGCAGTTGCCCTGCTTAATAAGCTCAAGATCGCGGATCATCTGCTCCCTGGTAACGGCATGGCCAACATCAGGCCAGTTCTCATGACGGTTTACTCCCTTGAGCTTAATAGGAACGCCATTCGCGAGGAAAACCCTGCCTTTTATCTCAACTTCCCTGAAACCGGTTCTGGCCGACAGGATTTCAATTACGTTTTTCCCTCTCTGAAGTGTTAGTACTGTTGTGTAAAGCTTTGGAGTCTCGGCAGTCCATTTCTCAGGATTTTCTACAGGAAATGAAAGTCTCACAGGGACTTCCTCTCCGGGCTTCAGGGCAGGTACTCCGTCGACAGGCGAATATGATGCCACAACCCTTTCCCCGTCATAAACCGTAACAAGCAGTTTTGAGGCTTTGGCAGGCTTACTGCCGTAATTCTTGATTTTTGCAGTAACATCCATTGTGGCATTTATGTAATTGTCATCAAGGTTTGTCTTGATAAAAAAGTCCCGTATATGCGTAACCGGAGCACTCCAGATGGTAACATTCCTGAAAATCCCGCTGAGCCTCCACATATCCTGATCTTCCACATAACTGCCAGTGGTGTACCTGTAAACCTCAACAGCAACCATATTCCTGCCCGGGTTTATGTATTTTGTTATGTCAAATTCAGCAACGTTACGGCTGTTTTCACTGTAGCCGACCTTATGACCGTTAACCCAGAGGAAAAATCCGGCATCCACACCGTCGAATGCTATGAAGACCTGTCTCCCGTTCCAGTCGGCCGGAACATCAAAATCCCTTCTGTAACTGCCGACAGGATTTCTTTCTTCGTAAGCGGTGAAGTTCTTCGGCGGAGTGCTCATCACTTTCGGAAAATCCCTTTTGAAAGTATAACCAAGGTTCCTGTAATACGGGGTACCGTAACCCAGCAGCTGCCAGTTCGACGGGACAGAAATCTCGTCCCATCCCGAGACATCGTAAGCTGGTTTATAAAAATCGACGGGCCGTGCCTGAGGCCATGATACCCAGTGAAACTTCCACATTCCGTTCAGGCTCCTGCAGAATGACGATTCATGCCTGTTTGCCGCCAGGGCTTCGCCAAGGTCCGCATAGGGCATAAGAGTAGCATGAGCCGGCTCCTTGTTGATAGCAAAGACTTCAGGGTCTTCGATTTCAGGCGGAACCGGTGCGCCGCCAAGCGAATCCCGGAGTGATGCAAGCTGTGCTTCGACCGGCGTGATCATGAAACAAAACAACATGATAACAATAAAGAGAAATAGTGTTTTTTTCATCAGTATATAATTTTAATTTCAATGGTCTGATAGCCTGCCCCGCTTAAGCGGGGGAACCCACATGTTTGAAAACTATATAGATACGTATTTGTGTATGCAATACATGTGGGTTTCATAGTATTTAAGGTTTAGTAAGTTTATCGTTCAGTATTTTTCACAACCACCGGGCTTCCGTCATAGCTCAAGGTGGCATGAGGCTTCATATCCGGGTCAAATTCAATGTTGTTTGTCCTTGTCACCCAGACAATATTAAAGGTTCTGTCCCGGAGCATCCCGGGGTACTGACCCTTTCGTTCCCCTATGGTCAGTTCGCCCGAAACCTCATCATAATTGAAGGGTATGAAAGTACATTCCCCCCTCTCATAACCGTAGTTGACTCCTTCATCCTCATATAATGTGAAAGAGGCATTCCTGCCCGTGTAAACAAAGAGGGTGACAGGATCAGCCAGCTTCTGTGATGTGTATTCAATCTCCGGTCCGAAAGGAATTATCGATCCTTCCCTGACGAAAAGGGGCAGCCTCTCGTAGGGAGCGCTTACATCAAGATACCTGCCGCCCGGGATGAACTGGCCCGAGTAGAAATCATACCATCCGCATGCTGAGGGAAAGTAAACTTTCCGGTCGCGGGCCTTATACTCGTAAACCGGGGCAACCAGAATCGACGGACCGAACATGTACTGGTCGCCGATGCTTTTTACCGCGGCTTCGCTTCCGAAATCCATCACCATTGCCCTCATGATGGTGTAATCATTGAACCAGGTCATACCGGCCAGACTGTAAATATATGGCATAAGCCTGTACCTCAGCCGGTTGTAGTAGACCATGCTCTTGTATGCAGGTGTCCCTGCCGGGGAAATATTGAATATCTCCCTGTAGGGATACTGCCCGTGGCTTCTGAAAAGAGGACAGAATGCACCAAACTGGAACCAGCGCGTATTCAGCTCCCTCCATTCCCTGAGATCTTCCGATCCTTCAGCAGCCCTCGTGTAACGGTTTTCAACACAGAAACCGCCGATGTCAAAGGTCCAGTAAGGGATTCCCGAAAGGGCAAAATTAAGTCCTGCCGATATCTGGGCTTTCATATCCTCCCATCTTGTCCCTATGTCACCGCTCCATGTGGCGGTGGAATATCTCTGCAGGCCTGCAAATCCGCTGCGGGTAAGCAGGAAAACGCGGCGGTCGGGGTCGGCTTCCCTCTGTCCCTCATAAATACCCTGGGCATTCAGCAGGGCATAAGTGTTGAAATATTTTGTCGAAGGCCCTAGAGCCGTGGGTGTCGACAGCTTCTTCCTGTACTCAATGCTTGCATTCGACAGGATATCGGGCTCCGAAGCATCCATCCACCAGGCATCAAAACCATGAATATAAAGATGATCCTTCATCTGCTGCCAGAACAGCTCACGGGCCCCTTTGCTGTAGGGATCATAGAACGAACCTATGTAGCCCTTCCCTATCCAGTCCCTGACACTGTCGTCCACAGCCTGTCTGTACATCCAGCCATTATTATCGAACTCCCTGTAATGATCGGTGGTGTGATAGAATTTCGGCCACACCGAGATCATTATCCTGGCGTTCATCAGATGGACCGAATCGACCATTCCCTTCGGATCGGGAAAATATTTCGGATCAAACTCATGCGAACCCCATGCATCAACAGGCCAGTACGACCAGTCGAGCACGATATTGTCAATGGGTATCTGCCTTTTCCTGTATTCCCTGAGCACATCGAGCAGTTCAGTCCGCGACTTGTACCGTTCGCGGCTCTGCCAGTAGCCCATAGACCATTTTGGCATGATCGGGGCCTTACCTGTCAGTTTTCTGTAACCGCTTATCACTTCGTCGGGGTTGGAGCCGCGGATGAAGTAATAATCAATCTGATCGCCCATCTCCGAGCTAAGGCTAAGCGAAGCCTGTTCCTCAGCGGGACGAGGACTCAAAGCCTTGAGGCCTATATATGAGATGCCGCCGTCGGGTTTCCATTCAAGCCTGACAGGGTATCTTTTACCCTGCTCAAGTTTTCCTGAGAACTTATATGTATTCGGATTCCATGCCGTCCTCCAGCGCTCAGGCACCACAAGCTCATCTCCGATCCAAAGCTTCGTGTAACCCGCGTAATAAAGCTTGAAATGATAGTTCCCCGTCTCTTTCGGTTCAATCTCACCGGTCCAGGTTATCGTGGAATTGTAAAACTGAAATCCCTCGGGAAAGTTCTTTACAGTCTCAAGATTCTCATAATCAATGGAGGATTCAGTTCTTCGGACAAAGACCCTAGCCGTGTCTCCCTCAGTGTAATATGAAGCAGTAAGTCCTCCTGCTTTGCCCTCATCATCATAAAGGGTGAACAAATCCATCTGCATATAGTCGCGTGGATCGCCGAACCTGGTAAGGGAGTAGTTGTCCCATAGCAGGCCGTAGTTTTTGTCTGATACGATAAAGGGCACTGACACCTTGGTGTTGTACTGGTACAGTATCTCGTTCAGTCTCTTATAGTTGAATTCATCGGACTGGTGCTGTCCAAGCCCGTAAAAGGCCTCATCGGGGGGCGAACTGAACACCTGGCCCAGGGTATAGCCGGAAGTTCCTTCAATCCTGATCCGTTTGAACGATTTGCCTCCCCCGGGAACTTCCTCAAGGAGGACATTGCCATTCGGATCGCGGAAGGTTACCTGCCCGTCGGCCAGGGCCACTCTGACCCTTACCAGCGGAGCCGATATCACGAGAGTGTCCGCCTCTTCAACAGCCGTAAAAGCCGGAGCAGGAGCAGCGGGGCCGATCACGCAAAGGCTCGTGTCGCCGAAGAATTCTTCCTGGGGACCAGCCGTAACATGAATAATGCCATCGTCAAGAACTTCTATCCTCATCAATCTCGGGATACCCGGAGCTGATGACAGGGGCCTCACAAAAACCCCGTTATCCTTAAGCTCCCATCTGCTCCGCGAACATGAAGGGAAAATAATAAGCAATACTGATAATATCAGTAAGAGTCTTTTCATTGGTATCTGGATATAATGTGACAATCTTTCCGGTAATAATACGGAAAAGCAGAAAAAAACCGGCAGGATTTCCTGAAAATTTACAGCGTCATTACCGCTTCAATTTCTGTAAGCAGATCATCCCTGCAAATATCGGCTTCTATGAACACGATAGGCGATCCTTTGAACTGCTCTTTGCAGATATCCCTTACTATTCCGAAATCATCCTGCCTCTTTATGTAGACGCGAAGAAGTGAGTACTTTCCTTTATCGTCCTTACCTGTCAGATTTCTGATACGCCGCATGTCAGCAACCCTTCTCAGGTTCTCGATAGATACTGCTGTTTGCTCGGCAACATCCCCCCTGCCTATCGTTTCCTGACCTATTATCGATGCAGTGCCGGAAATGAAAAGTGTGCTTACTTCCTTATTGATTACCAGAAGACCTCTTTCAAACTGAGGCGGATTCTTCAATGAACCCGTACCGGCTGACCGGCCCTTGAGAACTTCCTGGCCATATTCATAGGCATTGACCTGACTCGGATTGGTGACAGGCTCTATCCTAACCGTTTCATCAGATTTGACAGCACAGAAATCGAGATAGACACCGCCATATTTCATACCGACACCGGTCGCTGCCGGGAATCCGTTGATTGTTCTGTACTTACTGTAGTATTCTGTCCTTACTTCATTGAATATCTGGTAATTCTGAAATCCGTTATGCATCCCGAGAATATCCCCGATATAATTCCACTGCCGTACTATATTGTTAAAGCTGAGGTTTTCCCTTTCAAGTATCTCTCCCATTATGTCGAATGCCGCTTCAGCACATTTCCTGGTATCATCATGGTCTTTGTCCAGTCCGAGTCCGGCCGACCATACTTCCTTGCCATTATTCGATTCAATCACGACATAGGGGAATTCACCGAGAAAGCGCGTGCTTATTCCCGACCTGCTTCCGGCCGCGAAAAGGGCTTCGACTGCCACGCGAAAGGGTTCTTCAGGGGGATGGATTGAAACATTGAACGCGGGGCATTGATCGCTGAACGCGGCTATGACCGATCGTGAAATAAACTGCTTTTTTTCAGCATAATCCGGGAAATCGGGAACACTGATGAAAATATTCAGCTTTACCGGCCTCAATCCTTTTGCAACATCTTCCGAAATCTGATTCCTGCACTGTTCCCATTCACTCCCGATACTTCCCCTGACTGAAGGAGTGTATATCCTGTATTCCTTCACCATAAAAATTCAGTCTGAAAGAACAAAATTAATATCTTTTGCGGGAGAACCAATTATTTTAAGCATGTCCAGACCATCGGTAGCAAGCTTCGAGTTTATGAATTCTGGAATGTTGAATGACCGCAGACAGGAATCATAGAATCCCGGGTGTTTCTGCGGCAGCATGAAAGGCTTGCTGAAGGTTCCGCTTTCATCCATGTGGGCAATAAAGGGGTGTGTGTACAAACCGTCAATCCTCCGGCTGCTGAAAATCATCCACCGCGAGTTGGACGACCACGAATGATAACTCTCCGTCTCAGGACTGTTAATCACATCTATAGGTTGATAAATTCCCGTTTTCATATCGATCCTGTAAAGGTCAGCTTCCCTGTGCCATATCGAAAAATTCCCGTAGTCGGAAAGTGTAAACACCAGTGTTGTTCCATCAGGAGATATCCTTGGAAATGAAACGCTCTTTCCTGTCCGGTCCGCGCTCACCAGAGTATCTATCAAGCTGCCGAAGCGGCCTGTTGCCGGATCAAAATCGATGCTGCACAGGCTGTATTTGATCCTGTCGTAATCATCGGGCTGTTTTCCCGCGGAAGCGCTGCAGAAGAAAAGCTTCCTCCCGTCGGGCGAGAAACAGGGGAAAGTCTCAAAACTGTCTTCACGCATAAGCCTGGAGGTGGAAACAAGCCTGTTGTTCCTTATGTCAAATACTACTATATCCGATTTTGAGTCAAAAACCTCTATCCGCTTATCTTTTACCGAATGGAAAACCTGCTGTATATTGTTCACGGAAAAGGCTATATAATCCTCTGAAGGATGCCAGTAGGGATATACACAGTTGGATATGGTTTCATCGGTCTTTGTATTCAGCTTCACAGCCTCCCCGTCCATCACGAGCATGGTACCGCCCAGGTTTCCGCGGATGTGGAACATCATATTATCCGGACTGTTGGCCTGAAATGAGTGGCAGTTCATGCAAGCGCCCGGGAGAAGGCGGTTATCGACGATGGTCTCCTGACGAAAGGAAGAGAGTTCCCGCTGATAGATCCCCATCTTGCTCCAGGTCTCATAGCCCGGGGCAATGAGCCTGTAAACTATCCAGGGATCAATGGGATCGCTGCTTATAGTGATGCTGAATGGCTCGTACTTCTTCCAGCCCTCATTGTATGCTGCATACAAGCTTACCTTCAGACTTCCTCCCCTGTTGTCGTCGATGAGTTTTTTCCACTTCCGCGGGGATATTATTATTCCTTTCTTCCCCTTTAAAGTGAGAGTCTCCGATGAGCCCTCCATTACAGCCACAGTCAGGCGCGGTTCATCTTCAAGCCTGAAGTTAAGAGGAGCTATTCCCGAAGGTATTACAACATCGCGGTAGTCGGGAAAGATAAGCGGCTTCGTCCCTGCTTCCGCGGCATTCTTCCACTCTTCCCCGCACGAAGCGCTTAGAAGTAAGACTATAATCAACAGAATATATCCTGATAAGCTTTTCATGTCGATCCTGTATTATCCCTGGTCTCTTCAACCTGACTCAGCTCGGCATCAACGAAATGCAGGTAGTACCAGTAAGTGCCTCCAAACTTTTCCGCCAGCCGCAATTCAGCATCGGGCCTCGATGTATAGATATCGGCATATGCCTGCATCCTGGCCATTGTTTCGCGCCCTATATAGGAAGGAGCATCTCTCGCCGGATTATCGCTGCTCAGCCCGATTATGTACATGATCGCTTCCTGGTATGAGACCGGAACAATCCTGTACTGCATCTTCTCCATCACCGGGATAAGGTTTACAAAATTCCGGAGATCTTTGTTTATCATGTAAAATGCCATCAGGTATTCAAAAGCTATCCTGTTGCCGGGGTTTTCCTTTACCATCCTGTTAAGAACAGCCTCGATGTTCTTAATATGAAAGAAATAATCGCCCCTTACACTGAATCTCCGCTTTTCGCCCCAGTCGGGATGATTATTTATTTTTTCCTCATCACCGAGAAATGTCATCGCGGTCTTCGCCCATTTCCTGTAAAACAGTGTATTCTCCAGAAGCCTGAGATATTTCTCCGATACCTTGTACTGCCCGTTGATCAGGTTTGTTTCAGCCAGACGCTTTAACGCCCTGACCGACTGCCCCATATCGGGGATGGTTTGAATGCTCTCGAAAACATACTCCTGGCAGGCGTTTGTCAGGCTCAGATGATAAAGTATCTCGCTTCCCATGAGAGCAGTTACATATTCCCTGTTGAATGCAAGAAAAAGGCCGTTGACCCCATGCTGATTGTACTTGAACATGCTGTTTCCTAGCTCGCCCGTCTTTGCAAGCGACAGGTTGAGCATGGATAGCGACAGGTAGTTTCTGGGAGGTTTCTTTTCGGCATATTTAATTACATCCTTCCATCTTTCATGCCTCACAAGGTAGTCGTAGGTCATTATCTGCTCCGCTTCAAAATTGGCAAAGCTCCTGAAGCCAAAGAAGGCGAGCAACGCGATCAATCCTGCCTGAAGGACAAGGGCTCTTTTGATATGCTTTTCCCTGATGACTGCCAGTTTTACAATGATCATCAGTACAGGCGGGAGAACAAACAATAGAAAAACGGCACCGGGCAATGCCGTTCGAAGATTATAGTAGTACTCCGTTATATAGGTCAGCATGATGGGCTGCCGGAAAATAAACTGCCGTACCAGAAGTGGAATGCCTGCTGAAAGTACTATCAGGGCAGTGAAATACAGGCAGAGGCTGAAAGTTCCCTTGCCGGCTTTGCTTACTCCTTCAGCCTTCCCTGAACTTCTTCCCAACAGTGATTCATATACAAAAATGATAAGGAGAAGACTCAGGTACGAAGCTCCGGCAAGCCAGTAAACCAGGGGGATAAGAACAATGCCTGCCGTGAACCTCGCGGACTGACCCGCTATCCTCGTGTATCTCAGTCCTGCAAACATGGCGATAACAAAACCCGTGATCGAAGAAAGCGGATAGAATTCGTTGCACAGGATCATCCCGGCAAGCAGTGAGGGGAGGAAACTCAGGGGAAAGAGTTTGGGATCGGGATTAACGACTGCCAGCATCCGCCTTGTAAGTAATTGAATTGCAAGAAGCAGACCGACAATAATCAGTGGACCGGCAACAGACAGATAATAAAACTGTGTGAGAAATTCTCCAACCCAGCCGTTGAAACCTCCCGGAAGCGCGATCATGGAAGCAAAATAATCACCGGTCAGCAGGAACAACTGAAACTGCTCCGCGAAATGAAGGTGACTGTTATAGAAAAACATGAAAAACACGAATATCCCGGAAAAGAATATTCCGGTAAACAAAAGCTCCGAATCACGAATTAATTTTTCTTTATCCATAATATACCACCGCCGACAGATATAACAAATCTAAGGTTTTTTATGATACCAGCTCAAAAAGCATCTATGGTTTTAGTAGGAAAAACGGCGTGCGGCATGCGGCTAGCAGGAAGTTCCCAAATAAATTTCCACTTTACTGTCACACTTCACCATTTCGATTCGTATATATGTTGTACGATAAACCCGGATCCGAAACTTTTAAAAATCATTGAAATGAAAAACAAAATTCTATTATATACCGTAATCACCCTGTTTTTGATGATAGGAGGAATGGGGTGTGAGAAAGAAAAACTACCTCATAATCAAGCACAAGGAAAAGTTTTGGGGCCTACAGGCCCATGCCAGGGGTATGCACTCTATATTGAAGTAAAAAATCCCAAAGGTATAGGACTTGAAGGGAAAGGCATTTCCGCCGGAAGCGGCAGAACGTGGAATTACCGGAATGCAATCTCAGTGCCTCTTTTTAATCGGATAGGTTTACCTGTTGAGCTTATGGAAGAGGGTACATGGCTGCACTTCGAATACCGGGAGTTTACGGAAGAGGAGAAAAATCGAAGGCTTTTTGAACCGGATGAACCGGTTATATGTCAAATGTTATACGGCCCACCTCCTTCCAAAACTTATATGATAACAAGAATCATTGCACACAAGACATCAAAATAAATTCATCATGCGAATTAAAAGTTAAAAAATTAAAAAAATAAAAGCAGCCGCGATTCTTCCAAAGACATGAACTGGCAATCCCCTGGTAGAACGCACCTTTGATGCTCTTTGAATATCTGTTTTTTCGATAATCCAGTTGAACAATGATTCGATGGACTGTCTTATAGCTGATACAGCCCTTGAAAACAGATCGTTAGCCGCCTTATCACGTTGGATTAGTACCTGGGCCTGGTTTTTAACAGCCTTAACCGGTGTTAATACTCCAGAATTACTGATTCTTGTCAAATAGTCTTATCTGTTATCTCTTTGGCTACAGAAGGACTGCGTTTTCCCGAACAGGTAATTATTAGGTAAGGAATCCATCACACTTGTATTCAGATCGCGATCAGGTGGGCAATTTTCTGAAAGCAGTATTTCAGATAAAATCCTTAAAGCTTCACTTAGCCGGTTTATTCTCACATTGAAGGCTTCATAGAATGACTACAAAAAACATAGAATGTATGATACAATACCCGATACTTCACCCAACCACTAACTCCGCTTGCAGACTTGGTTTACAAGTGGAAAGAGAATATATAAACCGAGCTTATTAAATATAAAAATGAATAATTATGAAAACGAAAATGGTTTTATTAGCGATGATTGCCTTTTCTTTAGTGCAAGGAATAGGATGTAAAAAAGAGTTGAATATAGAATTTGTAGATGTTTCTGTTCCCGATAAGAAATGCGATATGCCTGACAATTATTCTTTGGTCTATAAAAAAGAATTTGAAAATATCCTTTTATTTGATTTATCTAAAATTTCGGAAAAAGAAATCCAAAATAGATTGTTTAGAAAAGATAATGCAATAGAATATTTAATTTATGATTCTTCTGTTTCGGAAGATATTTTAGTTTCCTATAGAAAAGTTTCACAGGAAGTAAATGCCGGTATATATGGTGGAATTTGTAATTTCCCAAACGATGTAAAATTATGGAATATACCGGCAACAGGTATGTATGTTAATTTTACTGCTGAGGTTATTTCTAGTAAATGGCGTCTAGGGCCTTCTGCACCAGTCTATTATTTCATTGCTTTAACATCTCTGAAAATTCAACAACTATGAAAACACTAATTTAAGTTTCGCAAGTGTATTTAGGCCGCTTGCTTGAGTTCAAGATTATCAAGATTTATAAAATGCTTAAAAGTTTCACTCCGGTTGATGAGGGTATCCATGAATCTTTCATCGTCAATCTGGAATGCCTCAGCTATGATCATGACCAGTTCCTGTAGGATTCCCCAGCACTTGCAAGACCTGTGCCCTGTGCTCTGTGCTCTGTGCTTTGCCGTGCGCCACGCGCCGTTCTTCCGCCCTGGAGAATGAGGCAAGTTTCAGTCAGTTGCCATTTACTATTTATTTGTACACGGTACGCTGGAAAAACGGCACTCTACTTGCGATATACAACCCGGGATATGTTATAACATTGTTATAACGGAACAGTACGCGGTTAAAAGTGAAAAGTTGAAGGTTGAAAGTAAAGCGTTTAGTGTCTTGCGCTGCAAGTTTAGCGTTCAGTGGTCAAAATGCCTCATTGTAAGAGACTTGCAAGACCTGCATGACCTGCATGACTTGCAAGACCAGTATCTGTGTCCTGAGCTCTGTGCCTTGTGCTTTTCTTCTTCCCCCTTCTCTTCGTCTCTTCGTCTATTAGTCCCTTAGTCTCTTAGTCTCCGAGAATCGTTCCCCGGTAATGACAAATCCATGCAACTTTGTTCTGTATAATTGTTATAATTGTAACACTGAGAAACCCTAAACCTAACTGACGTTGACAGCCATAACGACCATTTGTAACCTCAAACTGAGCAACAATTACAATTAGCAATTAGCAATGAGCAATTAGCAATTAGCAATGAACAATGAACAATGAACAATGAACAATGAGCAATGAGCAATGAGCAATGAGCAATGAACAATGAACAATGAGCAATGAACAATGAACAATGAGCAATGAACAATGAACAATGAGCAATGAACAATGAGCAATGAGCAATGAGCAATGAGCAATGAACAATGAACAATTATGACACTTAAATGGTTTCAATGGGAACGGCACAAGGAAAGATCGGTGCACGGTATTTCTCTTTGTTTGCTCTGTGCTCTGTGCCCTGCGCCCTGTGCCCTGTGCCCTGTGCTCTGTGCCCTGTGCCCTGTGCTCTGTGCCCTGCGCCCTGTGCCCTGTGCCCTGTGCCCTGTGCCCTGTTTCTTAATTTCTGAACTGTTAATTAAATTTTAGAAAAACCACCTGGCATAAAAGATATATCAAACACACAAACACACACATAATAATAATGAAAAAAGCTTTGTTTTTATCAATCATGGTTTTTATGGCCACCGAGGTCATGGCACAGGAAGTATCCAAAACCGACCCCTATCATCAAAAAACCGGAGGGTTTGGCTACCTGATCGGTGAAGATCGGGATTGTGCCGTCTGGTGGGCGGAAGCAGCCTATAAGGTGTTGAGGGATACCCCTGTGCCGAAGAACAAAGATGGTGAAATAAAAATGTGGTCGGCAAAAAACGAATTTGAATCGTTTATTCTGGTTGTTAAACCGGCGGCAAGGATGGAGAATTTCCGGATTAGCATTCCATACCTGAAAGACGGCGAAGGCAACACGATAGACGAAAGCAATATAACAATCAGGAAAGTGGAATACGTGCATGTAAAAAAACCGACCGACTCCTACGGTTTTGCCGGCTGGTGGCCCGATCCGCTCCCTCTTTACGAACAGGCTCAAACCATTTATCCGGCAGAAAATCAACCCTTCTGGATTACAGTTAAAGTGCCTTCAGACACACCCGCGGGAGATTACTCCGGAAATATGCTGCTTAGCTCGGATAACTGGAACAACTCCGTCCCCGTCAAACTGCAGGTGTGGAACTTTACCCTGCCTAAAACGCCATCCATGAGATCAGGCTTCGGTTTATACTTCGGTGAAGTCAGGAATTATGACAATATTAAAACTGACGAAGAAGTAAGAAAAGCTTTCGACTACTATATGCAAGCATTCCGTGATTACAGGATTTCACCCTATAACCCTTTTGAACTCAATCCTATAAAAGAGGAGATTACAGGTGTTCCCTGGAATGGCGGTTATTTCGATGACAAGATCAGGTTCGAGGGAGAATATTCCTACCGGATTGAAGACCACTCGCTGACTTCCTGCGTGGAAGGTTCAAACACTGGACTGATTCCTGTACAGGCCGGCGAGAGCTACAAACTCAACTGGGTCGCCCGGTCGCTTGAAGAAAACCACGACTACCAGGTCTGCGTTGAGAGTTACAACGCGGAGAAAGAACTGATCGTGTTCGGCAACCGTTCAGAACGTTTTAAAGGGCAGCAGGAATGGGAACGCCATGAACTGGATCTCGGCCAAACGGACAGCGAAACTAAATTCTTAAAAATCAGGCTGTTTCCGGCATTCAGGTCTCCCGCTGGCGAAAAGATCGGAACGGTCTGGTTTGACGACCTGCAACTTCTGAGTGCCGGTTCCGGAAAGAATGAATGGCCCGCCGGCAATTTCGAGATCAACCTTGACGATATTGACATTAAGATGGACTTCACCGACTTCAACGAGGCCGGGAAAAGGTATTTTGATGAATTTGGCTTTACCGGCTACAACCTGAGACTGAAAGGGCTGGGTGGCGGAACATTCGTCAGCCGGAACGCGGGGGTATTCGCCGGCTTCAATCAGGGAACCGATGCCTACAACCGACTGATGCAACGCTACCTCGCGCAAATCCAGGATAACCTGGAGAAATTCGGCTGGTTGGGAAAAGAGTACATTTACTGGTTCGACGAACCCAACCTGGTGGACTATCCCTTCGTCAGGGAAACGAACGAGCTCATCAAACGATATGCACCGAAACTGACGACCTTCCTCACGGAGCATATTACCGGACAGGATATGTCGGATGTGACTGATATCAGTTGCACGATATGGGACAAACTGGACCACGAGAAAAGCCGAAAAATGCACGAACGTGGACAGGAATACTGGTCTTATATCTGCACGGTTCCCAAATCCCCCTGGATCACATCATTCATCGACCACGATGCCGTCAACCTCCGAATGTGGCTGTGGGGGTCCTACAAACACAAGCTGAAGGGAATACTGATCTGGGCGATCAATTACTGGAATTCCAACGCGGCTTCCCCGGTTGGTTACCTGCAGAATCCCTGGGAAAATCCGATGTCATACCGGTCTGCCTATCAGGTACCGCTTGGAATTCAACACCACTGGGGCAATGGCGACGGGCGCTTTTTCTATCCTCTGAACAGAGATCCGAACAACGATTCAAAGACCTACGTCGGTTACCCGGTGCCTTCATTCCGACTGGAGCTTCTTCGTGATGGACTGGAAGATTACGAATATTTTATAATGCTCGAAAATCTTGTGAACGGCAAAAAAGGAAAAAAGAACATAAGAGTGGAAGAGGCAAGAAAACTGCTCGAAATACCCGAATACATATATGCCGACGAAAAGACCTATTCAAAAAATCCTATTGATATTCTTGAATACCGAAAGAAGCTGGCTGAATCTATTTTATTGATACAAAAAGAGATTCGGTAAAACACCCTGTGCCCTGTGCTCTGTCACGCGCCGTTCTTCCGCCCTGGAGAATGAGATCCCGCATCCCGTAGGAAACCGGGATGCGGGATGACATCGACCAGGGGGTTATGGAGGGGGGTGAGGCCGCGGCGAGAAGAACAATTTGTTCCAATCCGGAAGCTTTCACTCTCGCCGCGGCCTCACCCCAACCACCCCCAGTGGCACCTGTCATCCCTCGCCGAACCTTCCGCGACTTACCTTGCCTGACCCTGTATAACTTTTCAAAACGGACAATCAGTTATACAGCAATACTGAGGCGAGGGATCCCCTCCTCGAATAAGGCAAGTGTCAGTCAGTTGCCATTTACTATTTATTTGTACACGGTACGCTGGAAAAACGGCACTCTACTTGCGATATGCAACCCCGGGATATGTTATAACATTGTTATAACGGAACAGTACGCGGTTAAAAGTGAAAAGTTGAAAGTAAAGCGTTTAGCGTCTTGCACAAGACAGTGCTCCACACCCTGTGCCCTGTGGCATTAACAAATTGCTATTTACTCTTTAGTATTACTTGGTTTTGGACAATTTCATTTGTTGAATAAGAACACTTTCTTGTTGAAAAGTTTTGCTGATTCAAAAAAAAGGCTTTTCTTTGATAAAGTTTAGTTCTAACTAAACATCATGAACAAATATACGTTAACCCAAATAGAAGCTATTGAAGGAAAACAAATCTTTTATAAGCTTGAAATAAATGGGTATTGTCAATTTGATGAATACGAAAGCAAAATTGGCACAAATGCACGGTACATGGATGAACTTTTCTCAATCTATGGTACCATGGAGGATGTTGCTAATAATAAATTAGTTCCGAAGGAGAAGTTCAAAGATATCACTTTAAGCAGCAAGGATCCGATAAAAGAGTATGAATTCAAGTCAAAGCATTTACGAGTATATGCTATCAAATGTGACGACGGAAAGATTATAATACTAGGTGGTACAAAAAACAAGCAAAAAAGAGAAATAAAAAGATTCAGATCTATTAAGAAAGACTACATAGCAAGCCGAGATTATGAAAAGAGAAACCCTTATAAAAAGTAAAGGATATAACGTTACGAAAATTCAAAACGAGCTATTCCGCCTTGTAGAAGAATACTTGAAGGAGAATAACAAAAACAGATCCCAGTTTGCCAAAGAACTAAAGGTAACCAAGGGATATGTGTCACAAGTATTAAATGGCAACTTTGATTTCAAATTATCAAAATTAGTTGAACTCTCTTTGGCAATTGGCAGAATACCCGAAATACAGTTTGTCAAATTTGACGAATTATCCAAAAAAGAAATGCACTCACAAAACTTCAAAGTAATTCATCTGAATGAAAGAAGGTTTGAGAATCAACCAACTGAGGTTGATCCCAAGAAAATTCTATATAATGAATTAGGATCCAGTAATTTCATCTATAAAATTGCTGAATAATGGTTGAGAAACAATTAAAATTCGAGCATCCATTTAGAATCTATGAGATTAAGACCAATTCTTTTTCTGTCAAAGATTTAAAAAGTGAAGAAGCTGAATCATTTTCAGCAAAAGATTTAACTTTCAAAACCAGACCTAGTTTTGGTTTTGATGAAGAACTTAGGGTAATAAAGGTTAGCTTAAACATATCTTACTCCTACAAAGAAGAGGACTATTTAAGAATTGATGTAGATACTATTTTTGAAATTGCAGAAGTTGAGAACCTACCGCTACAAGACAAAAATCTATTAGCTACATTGCTTGGAATTGCATTTTCGACAACCAGAGGAATAATACTTACTCTGACAGTAGGTAACTTTATGAATAAATTCTATTTACCGATAATTAATCCTTCAGAAATTATAGAGGATAGTTTTAAATAAAATTCTCTGCAAAACGGACTCACTCAACAATCCATTCGTAAATACCCGTGGAGAATTCCTTGTTAAGCTTAACTCTCAATCTAAGGGCCGATGTTTTAACCGGCTCAAATTCAACACTGTCAAAGTCGTCCTTTGTTACTGTGTAACCCGACTTGTCCTTTACCGGCTTCCATGTGCCACCTGCAATGTACTGCAGTTCCCAGGCATCCGGAATCCGACAGCCGCCGTCAGGCCGGTCGTCGAACCAGTAAACCTGCGATTTTGAAACGGTTTCAGCTTTTTCAAAATCATATTGAACATAAACCCACTGATCCTTATCGGGCCACCAGTGATAATAGGTCACGGAACGGTCGTTTGAATTTGAAGGCAGGTACTGATCATTAAGGGCGGAAAGGGCTCTTGACGGCTTGTTGCCGCTCACCCTGCTCCTGAAGGCAATGGTCGGAGCCGGCAAGGGCTTAGAGCTTTCAGGGCTCAGCGGAAGCCATACCATCATCTGACCCGGCCCCCTGTTGTTCCATAGTGCATATGGAATAAGCGTCACAGCCTGTTTTTCCATTGTCTGCACTTTGGAGTCGAGTGTCTTGTATGTCTGATATCCTGAAGCCTTAATTACTTTCGTTCCGTTCAAAAGCTCTTTTTCAAACCCGGAAGTAAATCCATCCTGCCTGTCGATCACCAGGTTAAGAACCCTGCCATCAGCATTGTCGGGCCATTCGGCGCAATAGATAATCGGACCGCTCTGAACGGCTATTTTGCCTGCATCATCCTTTATACGCTCGTCCGCAACGACAGTCCTGACAGGCATAGGAAACACGAGACTGATCCTGTCTCCCTTTTTCCATTTCTTTTTGATCACTGCATATCCGTTCACCAGCTCAGGATCCACTGTTTCACCGTTTACCGAAATGCTGTATTGCTCGCTGTTTTCATCAGCAAATCTGTAAAGCCCTCCCTGGATGGCTTCATTCCTGGCCCATCCCGGAATACGCACAAGGACTGAAAAGGTCGCGGGTGTTTCGGGATCCACCGACAGCTCCACATTGCCATCCCATGGGAAATTCGCCTTCTGCGATACTTTAAGCTTGTTTTCACCAAGGGTAATATCAGCATCATTTGAAACATAAAGGCTGACATAGAGTTCCTTATCTGTTACTCCATAGATATAGCCGGGAATGGCCGGGATAAACCTTGCCACATTAGAAGGGCAGCAGGCGCATCCGAACCATGCCTGACGCTCATGCTGGCCGTTCGACTCAAGGGGATTGGGATAAAAGAACCTGTCGGCCGAAAGGGACACTCCCGAAAGCATTGAATTATAAAGGGTTTTTTCCAGTATATCCATGTATTTTCCGTCACCGTGAAACAGGAAGAGCCTGTGGTTGGTGAAAATGTTGCCTATTGAAGCGCATGTCTCGCAATAAGCCGACATATTGGGCAGATAATAAGGATCGGCAAATCCTTCATTGCCGCCTGTGGCGCCGATGCCTCCGGTAAGATATATTTTGCCGTAAACAATGTCTTCCCATATCTTTGAAATGGCATTTACATAAGCGCTGTTTCTTTCAATCGCGGCTATGTCGGCCATTCCCGAATACATGTATGTCGCCCGCACCGAGTGCCCCACCGCTTCGGTCTGGTCAACCACTCTCCGGTGAGCCTGATTGTATTCCTGTCCGTTCGGGCCCCTGATATCAAGAAAAAACTTCGCCAGATCGAGATATCTTTTATCGCCGGTTGCCCTGTACAACTTGACAAGTCCCATTTCAATGACCTGATGCCCGGGATAGACTTTCTGCCTGTCGTGTCCGAAGTCCCTGTCAACCAGGTCGGCCGATTTTATAGCGATATCGAGGAGGGATCGCTTGCCGGTTGCCTGGTAATGAGCAACCGCGGCTTCGTAAAGGTGACCCAGGTTATAGAGTTCATGACTCAGTATGGAATCAAGTTCCCACCTGTTGGGACTGGCCCATTCATGAAGTCCCTTTCCCCCATGCATTTCTGCTATGGTACGGTTAGTGAACAGGTAGCCGTCATCCTCCTGTGCCAAGCCTATCTTCCAGATCAGAGTATCGAGATAGGCATCAAGCTCCGGATCGGGTTTTGTCTGAAGCGAAAAGGCCGCTCCTTCGATGATCTTGAAAACATCGGAATCATCAAAGGGATAAATGGTTCTGAAAGTACCGGTGTCGAGCCCGCCCGCTATCTCAAAGTTCTTAACCCTGCCCGATGACTCGCAATATGAAAAGGCGATCGGGATCGTGACATCAGCATTCTTCCTGATCCTGGGCGCCCAGAAATCATCCGTCACCTTAACAGATGTAAATGGCACGGGCTGAATCGGGTAGTCAGCGTCGGTGTTTTTGCTGCAAGCGAATGCAATAAGAATCAGCAGCGCTGCAGTGAGGAGAAAAACAGATTTCTGCATGATATTAATTTTCAATTCCAAAGTTTTAAGAATTTAACCGCGGATTTATTTCTTCAACTTTCCGCGGTTAAACTCTTTATTATATGCTATTTAGTCAGTTCCAGGACCACCACCGATTTTGCAGGCAATGTAACCGTGAGCACTCCGTTTTTGTATGAATGACCGCTGAATGCTGCCGGCTTTACCTTTTCTGCCGCTTCAAAAGTGTTATGAGCGTTTATTGCATCGGCCGTCAGTACCTCTCCGCTAACTTTTTTGTATGTGTCGCCTATGATCGGGCAGTTGAGAACTATAGCTTTGTTCGGATTCAGATTGGCCAGTGAGATATGCATCTTACCCTCATTGTCAAGCGATGCGGATCCTGACACTGCCGGTATCCCGCGATCGCCGAAAACATAATCCTCACATTTGAGATCGCTCTTCAGAAGCCTTGCTTCCTGGTGAACCCTGAACATTCTGAACACATGATAGGTAGGCGTAAGCACCATTTTCTCCTCCTTTGTCAGGATCACCGACTGAAGCACGTTTACCATCTGGGCGAGATTGGCAACCTTAACCCTTTCAGCATGCTCATTGAAAATATTAAGGTGAATGGCTGCCGTAAGCGCATCCCTCAGTGTGTTCTGCTGGTAAAGGAATCCGGGGTTTGTTCCCGGTTCAACGTCATACCAGTTACCCCACTCATCGACAACCAGACCTTTTGTTTTCCGCGGATCGTAGCGGTCCATAATTGCCTCATGGCCTCTTATTATCTCGTCCATCTGAAGGTTGGCCTGCATGGTTTTGAACCAGGCGTTCTCATCAAACTCGGTCGATGATCCCTTTGGTCTGCTCCAGCCGTCGGGAACAGAATAGTAATGTATTGACAATCCCTGGAACCTTCCGCGCGAGGCAGGATCCTTCATCAGTGTCTCAGTCCATGCAACATTATAGTCCGATGGCCCGCATGCAACCCTGTAGAGCCGGTTATCCGAATAATTGTTGAGATAGGTTGAGAACTGCCTCATCACGTCGGTATAGAATTCGGCTGTCATGTTTCCTCCGCAACCCCAGTTTTCATTCCCTATAGCCCAGTACTTTACCTTCCAGGGAGCCTCGCGCCCGTTTTCCTTGCGAAGCCGTGTCATCGGACTGTCGGAGTCGGAAGTCAGGTACTCAACCCATTCAGCCATCTCCCTCACGGTTCCGGAGCCCACGTTGCCGTTGATGTAGGCATCGCAGTCAAGAAGTTCGCATAACTTCATGAATTCATGCGTCCCGAAGGAATTATCCTCGGTAACCCCTCCCCAGTGGGTATTGACAATGGAAGCTCTTTTTTCCTGAGGACCAACGCCGTCTCTCCAGTGATAGGTGTCGGCAAAGCATCCCCCGGGCCAGCGAAGGTTCGGAACCTTTATCTCCCGCAATGCAAACAGCACATCGTTCCTGATGCCGTAGGTGTTGGGAATCTTTGAGTCAATTCCCACCCAAAGACCTTCGTAAATGCATCTCCCGAGGTGTTCCGAAAAATGCCCGTAGATATCCTTGCTGATAACAGGCCCAGGGTTGTTGGCAACAATAACAAACTGATTGACAGCAGGAAGCTGATCTTTCTGGGCATAGGAAACTGTTGCCGCCAGAATGATCACAAATGATAACAGGTATTTTAATTTGTTCATAACAGGAATGGATTTTATTGGTGTTAATTTATTTTAGTGATCTGAATAAAAATATTATCGCGCATATCAATCTGAAATGCAGAATATCTGTTTTTCCGATATCCCTGCCGCTCAGGTCAGTTCATGTTCGATAAAAGCCCCAAGCTTCTTGTATCTCAGGTACAATTCATCATATTTCCGTGCCTTTGCCGGATCGGGTCTGTATTCTTTCTCAAAGCCTCCTCCCATTGCTTCGCGGGCTGATTCGAAATCAGGGTGGATACCGGCCATTACCGAGGCTGCCATCGCCGAGCCTAAAGCGCAGGTTTGATCGGAGCTTGCTACACTAATCGGCATATTGAGCACATCAGTGACAATCTGCATCACCCATGGGTTCTTCCTTGCCACTCCTCCTATCGCTATCACCCCGTCAATCCTGACTCCCTCCTCAATGAACCTGTCGTTTATCATTTTAGATCCGAAAGCCGTTGCCTCCACCAATGACTTAAATATCCTGGGGGCATCGGAGCCGAGCGACAATCCTGCAATGGCTCCCTTAAGTTCCTGGCTGGCAAAAGGCGTCCTTCTCCCATTGAGCCAGTCTAACGCCACCAGGGCTGTCTCATCATCGGGAAGCTGTTCTGCCTCGCGCGTCAGTTCGGCAATTATTCTCTCGGATGTTTCCTCCCTGATCCTTTCCCTTGAGTTCTCATCAAGCCAGCTCATTGTTGAAATAATTTCCTCCACGGGCCAGAGAAGAAGCTTCCCGAACCAGGCATATACATCACCAAATGCCGATTGTCCGGCTTCGAGCCCAAGCATACCCGGGATGATGGAACCGTCCACCTGTCCGCATATCCCGGCAACCAGCCTATCGCCTGCTTCACTCATGTGTGCAACAAGCATATCGCAGGTGGAAGTGCCCATTACCTTTACCAGGTGATAGGGCTTTATCTCTCCGCCTATAGCCCCAAGATGCGCATCAAATGCACCGGCACCGATTTTGACACCGGATGGAAGGCCCAAACGCCGCGACCACTCTTCAGAAATGACGCCGGCACTTACATCACAGGTATAGGTCTCAGTGAACAGCCGATCCCTCAGACCCGAAAGCAGGGGATCGACACGAACCAGGAACTCTTCCGAAGGAAGCCCGTTGAAATCTTTATGCCACATTGCCTTGTGTCCGGCAGCGCAGCGGCTTCTCTTCAACTTCAGGGGATCGGTGTTGCCGGTAAGCAATGCCGGGATCCAGTCGCAGTGCTCAACCCATGAAAAAGCGTTTTCCCTTATTTTTTCGCTGGAGCGCAGCACGTGAAGTATCTTCGCCCAGAACCATTCCGAGGAATAAACACCTCCCGAGTACATCGTAAAATCCGTTCCGCCCCAGGTTTTCGAGACTTCATTTATCTCGGCAGCCTCCTTTATTGCCGTATGATCTTTCCATAACACGAACATGGCATCGGGATCATCCTCAAAACCCGGTTTCAGCGACAGCGGCACTCCCTGGCGGTCGACAGCCACAGGAGTCGATCCGGTTGTGTCAACGGTTATTCCGGCTATATTATCAATTATCTCCCGGGGCAGCCCCTTCAGAGCTTCCCTGACTGTCGTCTCCATACCTTCAATATAATCGAGAGGGTGCTGGCGAAAACGATTGGAAGCAGGATCACAGTAGAGTCCCTGTTTCCACCTGGGATATTCAAACACCGAGGTTCCTGCCGTTTCACCGTTGGCTGTATTTACAACCACAGCCCTGACGGAATCGGTTCCGTAATCGAGGCCTATAACATACTTATCTGTCATGATTTGATAATTTTAAACTTTACTTTTTACCCTGCCCGTAATAGGCTTCCTTCCCATGTTTTCGCAGGAAGTGCTTGTCGAGCAGATACTGTTCTATCGGTTCCTTTCCACCGAGAAGTACCGTGCAGAGAGCCATCTTTGCTATTTCCTCAAGGGCAACAGCATTGTAAACAGCAGCGGCGGAATCAGCTCCCCAGCAGAAGGGGCCATGACCATGCACCAGCACTGAAGGAACTACAAGCGGATCAAGCTCTCCCAGACGCTCCACGATTACCTTGCCCGTATTAAGCTCATAATCGTTCTTCACCTCATCCTCCCTTAGTTCGCGGGTGCAGGGAACCTCTCCGTAATAGTGGTCGGCATGCGTGGTACCAAAGGGAGGAATATCCCTTCCTGCCTGAGCCCACGATGTTGCATAGGTGGAATGAGTATGCACCACACCACCTATCGACGGGAACTTTCTATAGAGATAAAGGTGAGTCGGAGAATCGGTTGAAGGACTGTAATCACCTTCGACAATCCTGCCGTCCGGATCCAGTACAACCATGTCGGATGCCTTCATTGACGAATAGCTTACTCCCGAGGGTTTGATAACAATAAGGCCGCTTGCCGGATCACGGCCGCTGACATTGCCCCATGTATGAATCACAAGCTTATGCCGCACCAGATCCATATTTGCCTGGTATACTTCATTTTTCAGTTTATCGAGCATGATCTGCGTTTTTTATCCATCCTGTTTCTTCAATGAACCCGGCTAACTGACATCCAGACTGAAGTCAAATCCCTGGTTCACATAGCTCTCATAGCGTTCACGCTGGAAGCTGTAATAAAATGCTCCCTTTTTTGAAGTCGCCTTCTCCTTTTCGTTAAGTTTTTCAAGGATATTCATGGAAAGTATCTTTTTCCTGAAATTCCTCTTGTCGATACTCTTCTGGTAAATAGCCTCATAAAGTTCCTGAAGCTGAACCAGTGTGAATTTCACGGGCAGCAGTTCAAATCCCACGGGTTTAACCTTTATCTGAATCTGCAGTTCTTTAAGGGCCCTTTTCACCATTGTCCCATGATCGAAAATAAGATGAGGCAGTCTCTGGAGCGACTGCCAGTGTGCGCCACTCACTTCACTCAGTTTCCTGTCGATATCCGTTATCTTGATAAGAGCTCGGTATGCAGTTGAAATAACCCTTGCACCCTGATCCCTGTCAATGTCCCCATAGGTGTATGACTGCTCGAGATATACATCCGTCAGACCTGTCAGCTGGTAGAGTATGCGGCTGGCGGCCTCGTCGAGACTTTCCGACTCCTTCACAAAGCCTCCGGCCAACGACCACATGCCCCTGGCCGGCTCAAAGCTTCTCTTTATCAGGAGTAGTTTGATCTCCTTGTCAAGAATATCGTAACCGAATATAATGCAGTCAACTGCATTGAGATGCCGCTGAAATTCCGAATATAGCTTCATGCTCCCGCTTCAGATTAAGGTGCCTGATTTGCAATATCCGCATCAGATCAGAATATACCGCCAGCAATGTGGTAATAAACCTCATTCAGCCGGATCTCTTTCCTGAATTCCGCCAGATCGCATTTCTCATCAATCAGCAGGAATTCAATTCCCATCATCCCGGTAAGATCTTCAATATAATCCGCGTTTAGTGCCGTACTGAACCCGGTGTGATGAGCGCCTCCGGCCATAAGCCATGCACCAGCAGCGGTCTTCAGGTCGGGCTCCGGCTTCCAGAGCACGCTGGCCACCGGCAGGTTGGGCATGTCGGGACACTCAACAACTTCTACCTTGTTCACTATCATCCTGAACCTGTTGCCAAGATCGACAAGGGAAGCACAAATGGCTTTCCCCGTGGCTGACTTGAACACGAGCCTGGCAGGATCAGCCTTGCCTCCTATCGAAAGCGGATGCACTTCGAGATAAGGCTTCTCGATGGCTATCGATGGACAGACTTCAAGCATGTGGGCACCCAGAATTCTCATCCCGGCAGGATCAAGATGATAGGTGTAATCCTCCATGAAAGAGGTGCCTCCCGGTAATCCTGAAGCCATTACCTTCATGGTCCTGACAAGAGCTGCAGTCTTCCAGTCACCTTCTGCTCCGAAGCCGTATCCTTTTTCCATAAGCCTCTGAACCGCCAGCCCGGGCAATTGCTTCAGCCCGTGAAGGTCCTCAAAGGTGGTGGTGAATGCCTTGAATTTCCCGTCCTCAAGGAATCTGGTCATTCCGGCTTCAATACGGGCAGCATCCCATAATGCCTCCGATTCCTCCACTGACTGTGCAACATGGTAGGAGTCCTTGTATTCTTCGATAAGCTCTCGTACCCGGCTTTCATCAACAGAATTAACGACGGCAACAAGGTCGCCGATGCCGTAGCCATTCACCGAATAGCCCATCTGAATCTGGGCGCTCAGCTTGTTACCCTCAGTCACTGCCACATCGCGCATATTATCTCCGAAACGCGCTACCTTCATATTCCAGGCATCATCAAAAGCAGCGGCAACCCGTGTCCAGACCGCTATCTGCTCAATAACCTCCGGATCTTCCCAGTGACCAACCACTATCTTACGGTTCAGCCGCATCCTCGATCCTATAAAACCGAATTCACGGTCGCCATGAGCCGACTGGTTCAGATTCATGAAATCCATATCAATGGTATCCCAGGGGATATCCCTGTTAAGCTGAGTGTGGAAGTGAAGAAAGGGCTTGCTCAGTACCGAAAGTCCCTTTGTCCACATTTTTGCCGGCGAAAATGTATGCATCCATGTTATCAATCCTATACACCGGCTGTTGTGACTGGCATCCGAGCACAGTTCAAAAATGGATTCCGGGGAGGTAAGAACAGGCTTGAAGACTACCTTCACCGGTATCGCGGGAGAATTGTCAAGAGCCTCCGTTATTGCCCTTGAATCAGCAGCTACCTGAAGCAGGGTGTCAGGCCCGTAAAGCTCCTGACTACCCGTGACAAACCAGACTTCTTTACTTTTAAAATCGTACATATTATTTCAATTATGATTAATCCCTGTGCGCGGCTTACCAGAAATAAGCATAAAACGCTATTATGACAGCAATGATAAGACCCGAGAAGAAAAGATCCCAGTTGTTGTAACTTGCCCTTACCAGTGCTTTCTGTTCGGGGCTTACAGATCCCACGTGCAGACCCTTGATCAATTCCGGATCCTTTGGCTTGGTGAAATAGCTTATTATCATCATCAGCACAATCACGAAGAAGAACAGGATAACCTCGTAGTTGTAATTGTTCATACCGATGAATATCGAATAAAGCAGGCCCTCACCCGACATTCCCTTGCCGAAGATATTGAAGCCCAGCCTGGTCATACCCAGTACAAATCCGATAAGAAGCCCCCACAGACCGGCTTTGGGAGTGATCTTCTTCGAAAGAATCCCCAGCAAAAAGACCGCTGCAATACCGGGTGCAAGCATCGACTGCACATCCTGGAGATAGGCATACAGGAATTTCCCCAGTCCCTTCATCACCGGTATCCAGAGCACACCGAGAACTACAACAACCACTGTTGCAATACGGCCTACCCTTACCAGTTCCTTTTCCGAAGCCTGCGGTCTGAATTTCTCGTAGAAGTCGACCGTGAACAGGGTCGCGGATGAGTTGAACAGGGAAGCAAGCGAGCTCATAAGAGCTGCGAGTATGCCTCCGACAACCAGTCCCTTGAATCCAAGAGGCAGCAGTTCCTTAACCAAAACCGCGAATGCCGAATCCGAATCGGGAAGGTATATCATGCCCTTGGTATTAAGAGCATAGGCAATCATACCGGGAATGAGGAAGATGAAGACAGGAAGAAGCTTGAAACCTGCACCGAGGATAGCTCCCCTTCTGGAATGAGTCATATTTCGCCCCGACAGAACCCTTTGAACTATAAACTGGTCGGTACACCAGTACCAGAAACCGATAATGGCCGATCCCAATATAACACCGGTCCATGGAAAATCCTTGTCCTTTGCCGATCGCATCAGCTCTGTCATGGTATCACCATAATCGTTCACCGGCACTGCCCGACAGATTTCCATAACCTCCGACCATCCGCCAACTTTTACGAGTCCTACGATCAAAATCACGATTGATCCGATAAGAAGTATAGGCGTCTGAAGTACTGATGTCGCCAGTACTGCTCTCATACCTCCAAGTGTGGTATAGATACCCGTCAGTACAACCAGACCGATGGCGCTGATCCAGAAGAAGTCAATTCCGAACATCGACTCGATGCCGAAAACCTGCTTGAAAACAATGCCGCCCGCGTATACCGTTACCGCTACCTTTGTAAACACGTAGCTGACAAGCGAGATGATGGAGAGAACACTTCTAGCGCCCTTGTTATACCGCTTTTCAAGGAATTCGGGCATGGTGAAAACTCCGCTTCGAGCGTAAAAAGGAACAAAAAACCACGCCAGGATCAGTATGATCCACCCGTGCATTTCCCAGTGAGCCATTGCCATCCCGCTGGAGGCTCCGGCCCCGGCAAGACCAACAAGATGCTCCGATCCGATGTTTGAGGCAAAAATCGATGAGCCGATAGCCAGCCATGTTGCATCGCGACCTGCCAGAAAGTAATCGGCAGAGGTCTCCGATTTTTTTCTCGTCACCCAAACGATAATACCTATCAGGCCCAGACAGAAAAGGCCTAGAACGATCCAGTCTAAGATTCCCATAACCAGAGTTTTAAGTGAGTAATATTAAGGTTAACTGAATTTTAAATGATCAGATTGAAGAAAAAGGTACTTATTTTTCAAATGTAAATAAAAATATATTATTAAATGTACCTTTTACACTTAAAAAATCTTAAGAACAGCATGCGGCTAGCGGCGGGCGGCGGGCGGCTCATATGAAAGTAGAAAGTGGAAAGTGAAAAGTGAAAAGTGAAAAGTGAAAAGTGGAAAGAACGGCCTGCGGCTGGCGGCTGGCGGCGAGCGGTTTGGGGTTCAAAGTTCGGAGTTCAGGGTTAAGTGTTTAGGGTTCAGGGTTTAGTGTTCAGAGTTTAGCGTTTAGGGTTAAGCGTTTAGTGTTTAGTGTTTAGAGTTGTGTTTAGTGTTTAGCGTAGTCAAATGCCTCATTGTAAGAGACCTGCAAGACCTGCACGACAATGTATCATGTATTATAGGCGATGTATTATAGGCGATGTGCCGCTTTAGAAGAGACCGCAAGACTGCAAGACTGCAAGACTGCAAGACCGCAAGACTGCAAGACCGCAAGACTGCAAGACCTGTCACTGCCCCCTGTGCCCCGTGCTTTTGCTGCCAGCCGCATGCCGCTCGCCGCAAGCCGTTCCTCCACCCTGCGCCCTGTGCCCTGTGCTCTGTGCCCTAAGCCATTTACTAATTGTTCATTGCTAATTGCTCATTGCTAATTGCTCATTGCTAATTGCTCATTGCTAATTGCTCATTGCTAATTGCTCATTGCTAATTGCTCATTGCTAATTGCTCATTGCTAATTGCTCCCCACTCCCTCAGCGAATCCTCAATGAAGTCGATTATCTTCTGATTATCCGCCTTTCCGGTTCCGCTGACGGGAAATGGCTCCCCGAACCTGAAGTGAATATGTTTGCTGCTATCAAGCGGACCAAGTTCTTTGATGATCTTTCCCTGACCCCAGAAATCCGTTTTCAAAGCGATGGGCACAACATTGACTCCTGCCTTTTTTGCAAGTTTTACCCCTAACGAATTGAATTCCTCAGGCTTGAAAACTATGCTCCGAGTACTTTGTGGGAAGATTATAACCGATATTCCTTTTGAAAGCAGATCAAGCCCTTTTGTCATCACTATTTCAAAATCCTTTCTCGGATCAGTCCTCCCGACCACAACCGGATCGCGCGATCGCATTACATGGCCGAAGAGAGGATGCTTCACAAGGCTCTCCTTCACCACGAAAGTAACCTCACGATGGGGAGCAATTATCCCCGGGAGAATCATCGTCTCAAGAGTGCTCATATGATTGGCAATAAAAACTACCGGTCCCGGATCGCGGCTAATATTCTCCATGCCGGATATTTTAAACAAACCTCCGGCCTTCTCAATGAATCTGAAAATGTAAAATGATGAATCGGCCCAGGCTTTCCTGTCGTATATTCCCTTTATAGCCTGTTTCCTTGTCCTTAATACGATAACCGCGTATTTCAAAGTGAAATACAGACGGTTGCAATGGATTATCCTGTCGAAAAACGATTTCTTCCCTTTTTCAGGACTGTTATAATATGACGTATCAAAAAATCCGAATTTCTTCATCCCTGGCAATAGCTTTTTACAGCAGGACGGCCGCGGAAAAACTTCATTCATTCCCGGCGGAAAATGATATCACAGCTCTTTCCCGCAATTGTTCAATACAAATCTATAAAAAATAGTACATTTATGCCCCCGACAGGGGCTTTACTTTCAAAACCAGGCAATGAAACTTACTTTAATTGATGCTTTGATCTTCTTCTCCCTTGTGGCAGGGAGTGTTATCTTCGGCGCTTCATTCTTTTTCAAAAACAGAACAACCGAACAGTTCACAACCGGAGCAGGTAAAATTCCTGCCTGGGTTGTCGGGATGTCGATATTTGCAACTTTTGTAAGCAGCATTAGTTTCCTGGCCCTTCCCGGGAAAGCATATTCATCCAACTGGAATGCCTTCGTCTTCAGTCTGTCGATTCCTTTTGCAGCATGGGCCGCGGTGAAGTTCTTTGTCCCGCTCTACAGAAGCGTCGGAAGTGTTTCCGCCTACTATTACCTCGAGCTTCGCTACGGTGCCTGGGCAAGGATTTACGCTTCGGCATGCTATATACTTACCCAGCTAATGAGGACCGGAGCTATCCTACTGCTGCTCGCCCTTCCCGTCAATGCCCTCTTCGGATGGGAGATAAAGAGTGTTATAATAATAACAGGCCTGGCGGTTATCCTCTACTCCATGCTCGGAGGGATAAAGGCGGTGATCTGGACCGACACCATCCAGGGAATAATACTTATCCTTGGAGCTATTACCTGCGCTCTTTTCCTTATTTTCAAAATGCCGGGCGGAGCCGGACGCCTGTTCGAAATAGCTTCTGAACACAATAAATTCAGCCTGGGAAGCTTCGGACCCAGTCTGAGGGATTCAACCTTCTGGGTTGTGCTGGTTTACGGGCTTTTCATAAACCTTCAGAATTATGGCATCGACCAGAACTACATCCAGAGATACATGAGCGCCGGTTCAGTCAAGGAAGCCAGATTCTCCGCCTTGTTCGGATCATTGCTGTATATACCCGTTTCCCTTTTGTTTTTCTTTATCGGCACCGCGCTTTTTGCATACTATACCGCGCAGCCCGGACTTCTGCCGGCTGAACTTACACTTCCGGGGGCAGGCGACAAGGTATTTCCCCATTTCATCGTTACAGCTCTTCCTCCCGGCCTTACCGGATTGCTGATTGCAGCAATTTTCTCAGCCGGAATGAGCACTGTCTCGACAAGTCTGAACAGTACCGCCACAATTGTACTTACAGATTACTACAGAAAATACTTCAACAAACAGGCCGGAGAAAAAGCCTCGATGAATGTTCTCAGGATCACCTCACTGGTTACCGGGCTCCTTGGTATCCTGATAGCAATACTGCTGGTGGGAGTCGAGAGTGTTCTCGATGCCTGGTGGGCCCTTGCCTCTATTTTCAGCGGCGGTATGTTAGGCCTCTTCCTGCTTGGATTTATCGTGAAAAAATCAGGGAAACCCGAAGCAATAACAGGTGTGATCCTGGGAGTGATACTTATTATATGGATGAGCCTCTCCCCCATCCTGATCACTGAAGACAGCATGACTGCCTTCAGAAGTCCTTTCCATGCAAACCTCACTATTGTATTCGGTACCATGACCATCTTTCTTACCGGATTTTTATTAACCATTCTCACAAAAAAGAAAAAATGAAGAGATTATCCTTTATCGCCTTTGCATTGATTATCAGCGGCTTTATTAATGCCCAGGAGCCATTCAGCGGCAGTCAGTGCATCACACTCAGGGAATTCATTTATCAGCCGGAAGACGTCCCTTTTCCCAGCTGCCATGCCTCTACCATTGAAGAAATAAAGGGAGGCTTCATAGCTGCCTGGTTTGGAGGAACAGAGGAAAGAAACCCTGACGTGGGTATCTGGACCAGCAGATTCATTAACGGGAAGTGGTCGAAACCGGAAGAACCTGCCAACGGATTAAGGGATGGTAAAAGATATCCCTGCTGGAACCCGGTGCTGTTCAATCCGGGCGACGAACTGCTGCTATTCTTCAAGGTCGGACCGAGTCCCTCGGAATGGTGGGGCGAATTGATGGTTTCGGCAGATGACGGCATCTCCTGGACGGCGCCGCGAAGACTTCCCGACGGGATCATGGGACCTGTTAAAAACAAGCCTGTTTTACTCGGAAACGGTACACTCCTATGCCCGTCGAGCTCCGAACACGACGGCTGGAGGGTCCATATGGAAATGACTCCCGATTTCGGCATGACATGGAGCATGACCGAAGCTCTTAACGACAAGACCATATCTGCCATACAGCCATCGGTGCTGATACATCCCGGTAAAAAACTCCAGATCGTATGCCGCAGCAAACAATCCAAAATACTGTCGTCATGGTCAGAGGACGAAGGCAGGACATGGAGCCCGCTCAGCCCGCTGAATCTCCCGAACCCGAACTCGGGCATCGACGCGGTAACTCTCCGCGACGGAAGACATTTCATGGTTTACAACCATCTTAAATCGGGACGACATATGCTCAATACAGCTATTTCGGACGACGGCATCAACTGGAAACCGGTGGCGCTCCTTGAGAATGAAACGAAGGGAAGCGAATTCTCATATCCGGCAGTAATACAGTCCGACGACGGAATGATCCATATTACCTATACATGGAACCGAAAGCTTATAAGGCACGTTGTTATCGATCCCACACTGATGGAAGCAGGCGAATTTACAGCTGAAACAGGCTGGCCGGCAGTGACTGAAGCCCGCTGATCAGTTTCCAAGGGCAGGCAGTACCAACAGGGCCAACGACATAAGAACCAGCATCCCGACAGCAGTCCAGCCGATTATATTCTGAAAGGGCTTGTTCGTGTAGTTGCCCATGATCTTCTTATTGTTTATCAGAAGAATCATGCTCACGAGAACCACTGGCAGAAGGATCCCGTTAAGAACCTGCGACCATATTGAGATGCTGATAAGCGGTGCATTTGGAATAAGTATTATAGCTGCAGAGAGTACAAGGATACCTGTATACAGGATGTAAAACTCCCTGGCTTCATCAAGACTCTTGTCGATGCCTGCTTCAAATCCGAAAGCCTCGCATACATAGAAAGCCGTTGCCAGGGGCAGTATGGTGGCCGAAAAAACCGAAGCCACAAACAGTCCGAAGGCAAACACGTGAGATGCCATCCTTCCTGCAAGAGGCTCAAGGGAAAGGGCGGCATCCTTTGCTTCGGATATCACAACACCATTGGGGAAAAGCGTGGAACCGCAGGCTACCATTATAAAAAAAGCAACCACGACTGTAATAAAACAGCCCACTATAATATCAACAAGCGTGAATTTGTATTCCTTTATCTTGATCCCCTTTTCGATTACAGTTGCCTGCATGTAGAACTGCATCCAGGGAGCTATGGTTGTCCCAACAAGCGCGATTATCATGGTAAGACTCTGTGTATTCAGACTGATGCCCGGTCTTACGACAGCCGAACCTATAGCTCCCCAGTCGGGTTTTGCCATGAGGGCTGAAACCACGTATGTTAAGAGAGAAGCGCTGAAAATCAGAAAAATACGTTCGGCAATCTTATATGTGCCCTTTACAACCAGTATCCAGACAAGAACGGCTGCAATCGGAACGGAAATATACTTACTGACTCCAAAAACCTCCATGCTGCCCGCTACACCTGCAAATTCAGTTGTGGTGTTGCCGATATTCGAGATAAGTAGTCCGATGAAAATGAAAAAAGTGACTTTCACTCCTGCGTTCTCCCGTATCAGATCGGATAATCCCTTACCGGTCACTATCCCCATCCTGGCATTCATCTCCTGGATCACCAGAAGCACTATAAGTGAGGGGATCAAAGTCCAGATCATACCGTAGCCGTACATGGCCCCGGCAACGGAATAGGTGGTGATGCCGCCGGCATCATTATCGACGCTTCCGGTTATTATACCCGGACCAAGCAGGGCAAGAAATATTGTCAGGTTCCTGAAAAATCTGCTCTTGCCAATTTTTGTTTTCAGCATCATCGCTACGCTTACCTCTTAAATGTTCTCCTCTTACTCATCAGGTCTTCAATAACGTCATCCACAACCACCATACCCTGTAACATGTTTTCACGGTCAACAACCGGAACGGCAAGCAGATTGTATTTGGAAATGATCTCTGCAATGTCATCAATCCTCTGATCGTCATAAAGGAAGACCGGATCGGTTTTCATCAACTCGCTCAGAACAGTTTCAGGCTCAGCAATGACAAGGTCGCTGAGGCTGAATACTCCAGCCAGCCTGTCATCCCCTTCAGTTACAAAAAGAGAATACAGTTCGGAAGGTTCGGGCTTTTTTATCCTGAGTTCCCGGATTACATCATCCACGGTAAGTTCCGGGCTGAACGACAAGACATCGGTTGTCATAAGCCCTCCGGCCAGGTGGTCGGGATATTCCAGCAGTTCCCTTACCTCCTGCGACAGCTCACTGTCCATCTCGTTCAGAAGCAGCTCAGCTTTCTCATCCTCAATCTCATCCAGAATATCTGCAGCCTCATCGGCGGGCATCTTTTCAAGAACATCGGCAGCCTTGCCGACAGGAAGGCTTTCAATAATATGAACCTGGGTGTCCGTCTCCATTTCCTCAAGAACATCGGCAGCCTTTTCCTCATCAAGGGCGGAAAACACCGAGGTGCTCGATTTCTTTCCCAGATCCTCAAGAATATCTGCAAGATCCGAAGGATGCAGTGTGTGGAGCTTGGCGTAACTCTTTGAAAGCTTGATATTGAGATTGGAGAAATCGATTGCCTGAACATCGTCCCACAGAATGTACTTTGACGGGATATTGATCCTGAAAAGGGAAAGCACCCTTTGCATCGGAACAAGTATTCCTATCCTGCGAAGGAGCCCGGATATACCGATATCAACGGCAACAGCATAAGTGCCAGTTGGAAGAGTTGCAAGCCTTACATCGTTGACACGTACAAGCTTTCTGCCATTAAGATCAACAATCTGCTTGTCCTGAATATTTTCAGCCAGAAGCAGCCCTTCAGAAATCTCTTCACTGCTTAATTCAATAAGGTCGTAGCATGTAACGCTGATGTTCTCGCGTACCTTGACAACCCTGAAGGTAGTGAAGGAATACAGCTTTGTCTCCTTTCCGATCTTTAGCTTGATGCCTGTTATCATCTGCTGGTTGGGATCATTCTGTCCCGATGGAACAGCATTTACCATGAGATCCCTGATCACGCCGATAACATCACCGTCGCTTCCGAAAACCTCTTTCCCGGTTATTCCGCTTAAATAAAAAGTTGTAAGTGATGTCATAGTCACCTCCTTTCTTTTGCCGATATAGAAAGAGGTGACCAGATGAATGGTCCGGCTCCTCTATATCAGAGAATTAATTAATATACTCGCGGGGCCGTCGTCCATAACGAATTTGTAATTTTTTTGGCGGCGTAAAAGTAAAATCCCGGGAAGGAAATTCCAAATAAAAAACAAGGAAATTTGAACTTTATTCAAAGCTTTTTGAAAAAGACATATCATGAAAATCGCTTGCCATCCTAATGATTATTATCCATGCTACTAAGCAACAATTGATTATATCTATCCAATTCAGCAACAATCATTACTAGTTTTGATTAGCAGCGAAAGGCCTGCTGACATTTTCTTTTCAGCACATCAAGCAGGATGAAACCCAGTGAGCGGAATCGATGAAATAATCTGACATTGAATTAAATATAACCTCATCTGCAAAAAGATCCGAATTTTTTAAGGTCAAAATGCAACTATAGTGTTAAAATCACTATTTTTGTACCCTCAAATCCGGCCCGTAGCTCAGCTGGTAGAGCACGTGACTCTTAATCATGGGGTCGAGAGTTCGAGCCTCTCCGGGCCGACATAAAAAGCAGGCAGCTCCACGGTAAGAACTGCCTGCTTTTATTTTAGCAGATTGTTTCAGGAGAAGACGGTACGCGGTCTTGCGGTCTTGCAGGTCGTGCAGTCGTGCAGGTCGTGTAAGTAGTTAGGATAGTGCTGGTTGTGTGGCTATTGCCCTAACGAATTTAGAGTTATAAGCCTCACGCAATTGTTAATTGTTAATTACTAATTGAAAATTGCTAATTGTTTAAACATCGCCTATAATACATAATACATAATACATTGTCTTGCGGTCTTCAATACCTGTCGTATTTACCGTCAATTATAACTTCTTTTACTGCTTCCAGATAACCGAAACCGTTAAGCATGTCGGGTAAAAGATAACTGCCTTCGACCCATTCGTTCCATGCATTGATGGTAATCAGTTTAGGTTGTTCGGGATGACTGTCGGCATATTTTTTAGCTTTTGCAAGAAGGCTTGCAAAACTTCGCGGAGTGTTGTGGTAGTGGACAACATCCTTCATACCTTTTGCAGGAAAACGCGGTGTATCGTCCCAACCTATTGACACGCACGGAAAGACCGGCACATCCAGGATAGCATCCATCTGTTCCCTTATCCTGATTGAATTGGCGCCATAAACCAGATAATCTTCATTGAGTCCTCCCATATTGTACATTGCAACGCTATTGAAGCCCATTGTCTTGACATTGTCGGCAAAGCTCGCGGCAGCCTCTTCCGACATCACCGATCCCCCACCCTGGTTCCACTGGATATGCAGACCAGGAAAACCGGCTTTCTTTACTTCATCACGGAAATAATCCAGTGCTTCACGAGCTTCTTCGGCACTGTTGTCGAAACTCTCCATCAACTTACCTATACTGAAAATAGAAAACACCGGTTCTCCATTTATTTTAAAATAATTGGGCTGCTTGAAATACTGGTTTATCACCCTGTCAACTATAATCTTATAATTTTCCCAGTCCACTTTGGCGTTCCAGAGAATATCCGTATTGTCCTTGTATCGATGAACATTCCAGTAATTGTACTTCACATCGTGATTGGCCCACATAATGTAGAACTGCATCTTTTCGTTGTTCCTAGCTTTGAGGAATCCGTCGTTAAGTGCACTTTCAAGATACGGGCCACCTTCGTACCAGTACCAGTCATAAACGAATACGTTAACACCGTGGTCAGTTGCAACATCGATCCATCTTTCAACCACTTTCGGATCGTTATCCAGTTCATAACCCCACAAGGGCTGACGGGGCTGGTAATGACCATCAAATCGCGGATCTCCCTTTTTTATCACTTCCCATTCACCTGTGCCATCCGGCCACAACTTCTCCCTGCCTAACGGATCATCGTGACATGACGGCCAGATATAAGCCGCTACATAATAATTACTTTTTGACTGTTTCTCAGCCTGATCAGGCGACTGAACACTTGATGAACAGCCTGATAGAATCACAAGCACCAACAGGATGCTTAATCTGATAATTTGATTTTTCATTGCTCTGAATTTTTTAACAATTTAGCTTTTTCTTCAGGATTTACAAAAACATTCCCTGTCACCGGCATTTTCCAACACCTGTTGATAGCATATTTGTTTATTTAAACCCGCAGGGCAGCATGAGGGGGGGAGAAGTCTTGCGGTCGTGCGGTCTTGCGGTCGTGCGGTCGTGCAGGTCTTGCAAGTCTTGCAGGTCTTGCAGGTCGTGTAAGTAGTTAGGATAGTGTCGGTTGTATGGTTAGTGCCCTAACGAATTTAGAGTTATAAGTCTCACGCAACTGTTAATTGTTAATTGACTAGTTAAGGGTTAATCTGAGCTTTGCCACATGCCGCTCGCTGTTCTTCCACCCTGGAGTATGAGATCCCGCATCCCGTGGGAAACCGGGATGCGGGATGACATTGTACAGGGGGACTAAAGGGGGGTGAGGCCGCGGCGAGACTGAAAACTTCCGGTATTGAAACAAATTGTTCTTCTCGCCGCGGCCTCACCCCCTAACTGCCCCCAATGGCGCCTGTCATCCCTCGCCGAACGTTCTGCAACTTACCTTGCCAGAACCGTTAAAACTTCTCAAAGCGGACAATCAGTTATACAGCAGTACTGAGGCGAGGGATCCCATCCTGAAATAAGGCAAGTGTAAACGTTATTCGATATTTGTTTGTGCGCGGTACGTGGGAAAAACGACACGGCTCGCGATATGCGGCCCGGGATATGTTATAATATTGTTATAACGGAGCGGTACACGGTATGCGGCGGGCGGCTAGCGGCACAAATGAAAGTCGAAAGTAAAAAGTAAAAAGCTCAAAGCGTTTTCAGTTGAAAAATAAAAATGTTTATCTTTAGGGTTAAACACGTTCTTTGAAAATACACCCTGCACCTGGGCAGTATAACACATGTTGTGAATGCCGCCAATAACACTCTGCTACACGAGTACAGTTATGATGCCTGGGGAAGAATGAGGAATACGGCTAACTGGAACAACTACTCACCGGGCTCCGAACCGGTATTATTTGTTGCCGGAAGAGGATTCACGGGACATGAACACCTGCCCTGGTTTAACCTGATAAACATGAACGGCAGGCTCTATGATCCTCTTACAGCCCAGTTCCTGAGTCCTGATAATTATGTACAGCTTCCCGATTTCACGCAGAATTTTAACAGGTATAGTTATTGCCTCAATAATCCACTTGTCTATACCGACCCGGAGGGGGAGTGGATATTTACAATTCTGGCTGCTATTTTCTGTCCTGCGTTGCTCCCTGTTGCAATTGGTACAGATATTGGATGGATGACTGGAGGTATGAAATCTATGGAACAAGGTAAAGGTTTTTGGTATGGAGCTTGGAGGGGCGGTGTCGTTGGAGCAGTTGGAGGCGGATTATCAATGATTGGAGGAGCAGGCATGAGTTTTGCAGCTAATCTTGGGCTGGGTACTGCCGAAGGAGCAGTTACGGGAGGCTTGGATGCAGCACTTTGGGGTAACGATGTTGGAAAAGGAATGTTATGGGGAGCTGCTGGAGGAGCTTTATTAACTACTGCAACATCAGAAAACATGAAAAACCTATTTAAAGGAGAAGGTTTTTACACCAATGAAAATGTTTTCAATAATATGATGGAGAGAGGAATGGGAAAACAAGAAATACTGAATTATTTTGGGTTTAAGGCTGACTATGTTGCAGAGAGAGCAGTAGATGGATTAGGAACTGTCGGTGGGAAGGCTTATTATGGATCCACTAATCCAGTAACTGGAAATATAAAAATAGGTGATTTAGCATTTTCGTCTTACGACAATCTTAAGGGTACATATACAAAGGAATTATTCACACACTTCAGAGTAACTAGCGGTAAAGAACTGGCATTATATCCTGATTGGCAATCACTTGGGGATTTTGGTAAAAATATTAAATACTTTCCGGAGGAAGCCTTAGGATTTCGCAATGCCTTTTATAATATGGGTTTGTACCCTGGATCTTCTATTAACTATTTAAGTTTAGCAAATTCTTATTGGTTCCAATCATATTATAGCTCACTGATGCGAGATAAGGCTTGGTATAATTTTATTTTTAGAATCCCCAGGAGATGGTAAAAAGTGTTATTCTATTAATTATGCGAATTAAGAGTTAAAAAATTAAAAAAATAAAAGCAGCCGCGATTCTTCCAAAGACATGAACTAGCAATCCCCTGGTAGAACGCACCTTTGATGCTCTTTGAATATCTGTTTTTTCGATGATCCAGTTGAACAATGATTCGATGGACTGTCTTATAGCTGATACAGCCCTTGAATACAGATCGTTAGCCGCCTTATCACGTTGGATTAGTACCTGGGCCTGGTTTTTAACAGCTTTAACCGGTGTTAGTATTCTGGAATTACTGATTCTTGCCATATCCTTTGACAGCTCAGCATCACGATATATCTTGTCGCCGAAGAAACTACGATTAGGTATGTCACACCAGTTTTGCTTATGAACATTCAGGTCATTCTCAGAAGCCGGAGTAACCACTATACTTTCAGGGAAAGGCAGATGATCCGGCCGGTGAAAAGCCAACGCGTGTAGTTTTAAGCCATAATAGTACATGCTTTTAGATGAGCAATATCCTTTATCTGTTATCTCTTTGGCTACAGAAGGACTGCGTTTTCCCGAACAGGTAATTATAGGTAAGGAATCCATCACACTTGTATTCAGATCGCAATCAGGTGGGCAATTTTCTGAAAGCAATATTTCAGATAAAATCCTGAAAGCTTCACTAAGGCGGTTTATTCTCACATTGAAGGCTTCATAGGATGGTAATAGAGGAAACCAGGAACGAAGATAGTCGTTCGCGTATTGATGTATTTGTTTTATCTTTAACCGCTGTTCTACGTTCATTGCATAGAGATAAATTGTCATAACTTCCTGATCAGTAAAATCAGGATTGCTATTATTACTGAAACGCTGGCATGTGCCTTTTAATCTTGAATCAAATATATCACAGATATACAAATAGATAGAGATTAACTTGAGTTCTTTTGCCTTGGGGATCATGATTAATGATATAAAGTGAGATATATCCATTAATATACTGATTCCCAAGGTTTTAATCAAATAAAAATCACTTATTTTATTGACATTCAGGTATTTATATGTTAATAACTTATTTTATTTCAACTCTTAATTCGCATTAATTATCTTTTCTATTTGCGGTCTTTGTTGCTTTTCGCAAAAAAAAGAAACTGATACTATGAAGGTAGAAATAATTAATGCTCTTGAATCATGGCCTTCATATAAAGGTGGCGTTAAAGAGCTTTCTATATTTATTAATGAAAATATTAATTATCCTAAGAAAGCTTTCAAAGACTCTATTGAAGGAATAGTATACATTTCAATGGATGTTGGTACG
>Ga0208040_1000481_pt1:0-10000 | contig 47026 bp, 42 predicted proteins | sample AD_UKC083_MetaG_FD_184431 | JGI IMG/M metagenome (GOLD analysis project Ga0208040, IMG submission 184431) | Active sludge microbial communities of municipal wastewater-treating anaerobic digesters from USA - AD_UKC083_MetaG (SPAdes) (version 2) | ecosystem: Engineered > Bioreactor >...
TTTGTCTCGGTGCCGTCGGAGTACTGGAGAGAGAGTTGGAAGCCCTGCTCAGCAGGACCGCTGTCATACATTACGTTTGCAGCGAAGCTGAACTCGCTGCCTGCGGCAAATGTTCTTGAGCTGAGAGACTTAGCAGCGCCGTTCCATGTAGCTGTTCTGCCTGTAACGTTGATGGCGCCTGTACCGTCCATGCCCTTGCCGGCAGCCACCTCAATTGTTTCGCTTGCTCTGCCGGTCCAGCTGTTTGTGGAGCTGTCAAAGGTATCGTGGAAGTAGTATCCGTCATCGTCGAGGACCTGTGAGGGATCCTGTCCGCCGCCCTCACCTGAGAGAACGAATGTAGTAACGCTCTCTGAAGGAAGTGTAGCCGAGAAGCTTGTTCCGCTTGCTGAGAGCTCATTCTTTTTAAGGTTTCCGGAAGCAGATGTTGTATAGCTGTCAACATATGAAAGAGTCTCTCCGCTTGCCATCTGGAATTCCTGATTTACATTGTTCTTATTCTTGTTGATAGCAACAATAGCGATAGTTCCGTCCGTATTCTTATATGCAGAAACAAGAACGTTGCTGTTGGGCTGCTCAGTAGCGCCGATACGAACAGCGCCGGGGCGTACCCACTTTGAATACTGAGCCATGCAGTAGCCGCGCTTACTGATATTGCCGTCTTCCTTCATGGGACTGTATTTTCTTCTGATGAACCACCATACATAGGCATTCATATTACCCACAACGAGTCCGTTATGGATATTCTCTGATACTTGCAGAGCCTGAGGGTACAGGTCAGCATCAGAGGATGAATCAGGTACATAGACCTCTGTCATCCAGACATCCTTGCCGCAGTTCTCAAGTGCAGAAAAATCCATATCATTGCGGCTGGTGCCATAGAAATGAGTACCGAAAAGGTCTGTATTTGCAAAAGCCTGCTGGTTTCCGAGAATACCGTTATAGATATCCTTTCTGTACTGGAAGCTCTCAGGTGACATGAGCTTTGCATTGGTGCCAGCCGTTACCTGCTTTCCGTAGTTGGCGATAAAGCTTACAAGATCGCTTGTGCTCCATGCTGTCCAGTCCTGAGCATAGTCGGGCTCATTCTGGACGGAAACGGAATAGAGGTCAATGCCCTCACCCTCCATGTACTTGATATAGCTGTTGAGATGTTTTGCATAGTCGCCATACTGGTTCTTATTGAGTACATATCGGCTGCTGGATCCTGCGCTTCTCATGCTTGCAGGGGGATACCAGGGAGAAGCAAAAACCGTCGCTCCAGAGCCTGTGCCTTCTTAGCTGTAGGAACAGCATTCTTCCACGCACTTGAATCATCGCTGATGTAAACACGAAGAATAGTGAGACCAAGCTCGTCCTCTCCGTTTCCGAATGCCTTCTGCACCTGTGCGTCGGTCATATCGGAACCTGCCCACTCGGGAAGATTGATACCTCCGAAGCCTCTTATGGTCTGGTGTTCATCAGTAGTATCGATGACCGCCGCACCTGCAGCTGAAGCTTCAAGAGGTGTATTTCCGGAAAATACTGCTGTACTTGTGAACAGCAATGCCGCAGCTGTTACAGCAGACAACATTTTTCCGAAGATCGTTGTTGATTTCATTTACATCACTCCTTTATAAAATCAAATTTCTCCATTTTTATTATACCGTGCATAAAAAAATAAAACAACCTACTTTTTACATATCGGGTGGACATTCCGAAGATACGCAAAAAATCGGCACTTCGCACATCTTGGAGCCGCAAGATTTGTGCGAAACTTACAATGGAGAAATTAAAATTAACGCATCGGTATAATTTAATCAATATGTACACAAATACACATTAAAACTTGAATTAATTATAACTTATTTCCAATAAAAAGTCAAGGAATATTCCTGCTGTCATAATAGCACTTTTGTGCTGAAAAGCCCGCAAAAATCCCCTGAAATAGGCATTTTTGCGGGCTTTTCAAAACAATATCAATAATTGCGCATTTTTGACCAAAAATTGCTGAATTATACTTTGTATAACGGTGCTGCGTTTTTTGCTAAGCGCCGATAGCATTATTATTACATATATACTTATAGCACGATAGTATTACTTATCAGAGCCGACTGCAAGCTCTACCGCATGGTATGCTCCGTCATAGATTCCTGCCTTCTTTGCAGTGATGATATGCTTGCACATCTTCTCGATGATGTCGCCGCCCTTCTGTATCATATCTATCATAGCAATGGTCTCGGCAGGGGTTGAGCACTCATATGTGCCGTCGCCGATCTCCGCAGAGCGGATAGCTCCCCAAGCCTCATGACCGCCTACACGCTTTATCATCAGCTTTGGTATGGGATAGAACGCAAGCTCACTGGGCTTGGTTATGAGTATGTCGCTACACCTCATGAGCAGGTTTGTGGAGTACACTGCTGCAAATATGTCCGAATGGCAGAAGGCATGGATACCGCTGACTTCCCTTTCGTACACCTCTGAGCAGAAGCGCTGGGTCTCCTTGAAATCGTCGAAATGCTCATGGAGGAAGGGCTTCATCTGTGGTATTTCGGCAAGAAGATCGCGCCACACCGCAGCATGATCCCCCACATTTATAAACAAAGCTGCCCTTCCTGCCTTTATTTCGGGCAGGAGCTTGCGGATAACTGCCGCAAATATCTCCTTCTGTGCTCCTGCACCGCCTACGGACATAAGCCAGCGCTTGGTCTTGCCGCCTGCCGCCCTGTATACGCGCTTTATGCAGTCTCTTTCGATGTTAGACACCAGCTCGTGGTCGATATAATGCCCCGTGTAGACAATAGCCTCCTTCGGCATCGGCTTCAGCTGGCGCTTCTTGTCCATACCTCTCAGGGCACGGTAACCAAGATAGGAGGACGGAGTCTGCACCGTGTGGATAGCTCCCTCAGATAGGTGAAGTCCCATAGGCCAGTTATCGGGAATGGCGTTCACCACATGGGTGAGGCCTGCGTGAACTGCCGCCTGTGAGGGCCACACATGAGTTGCCACAAAAGGTATATCCTTCGGAAGGTCGTGGAAAACAGGCGTCATCAGCTCAGCGGTCTTCTGGTCGGAGCTGTTGTAGGTCAGCTTTCTGAAGCCCTCGCTGTTAAGAGGCTCCCAGACAAGCTTATTGAAAAGTCCGAACCTCTGGGACAGCCGTGAGCCAAGTGAATATAGCTCGTTCTGCTCTGCGATTATCTTTCCGCAGGCTGCGTCCTTAAAGGAATGCAGATCGAACCAGTAGGGCTCATAGCTCATGGAGTGCGCCGCAGAGGCTATCGCCATTGATATGCGGTAGTGTCCGAAGCCCATGCGGATATTTCCTATTACGAGACTTTTTCCGTCAAATCTGCACTCGCTGCTATCCGAAAGTACAAGCTGACGTACTCCCAGAGCCTTACCGATAGCAGGGGCAGGCTGCGGGGCGAGATGATAGACAGCGTCCGTGTCATCCCCGTACTTGCGGATAAACTTAGCTTTGTTCTTCACTGCCTTCCTGTAGGCACGCTCAGATATCTCATTTTCAAAAATAAATTTGGATCTGTCCATAAAATCGCCTCCAGACTCTTGACAAAGTTCGTGAAATATGTTAAAATTATTCAAAAGATTGATAGATTGTCTATCATTTGATATATAGTCTATCACAAAAAAGGAGGTTTGTCAAGTGGAAAATGAAATTTCTCACGATAGCTTAAAAAATAAGCGGTATGAGAAGGCTGTTGAGGTAAGTGCACAGCTCTTCCTCAAGAACGGTATCGACTCAGTAAAAATGACCGACATTGCTGACGAGTGCGGTATCGGCGTTGCTACTCTCTATCGCTGGTTCGGAACAAAAAACGGCATCACCATCGAAGCAATGACCTATATGTGGAATGAACTGAATAAGATGTTCAGCGGCGTATTCGAGTCCGAGGTCTTCCTTTCACAGTCGGGCATAAAACAGCTCAACGACCTGATAAGAATGTTCATCGTCCTCTATGAAGCTCACCCGGGCTTCATGCGGCTCCTGTCCGAATTTGACCTCCTTCTCATATCAGAGAATTTACCAAAGAAGGATCTCAAGGAATACGAGCGGTCTATCATCAATTTTTACCCCGTATTCGAGAACTCATACATGATGGGTATCGCCGACGGAACTGTCCGCGAGATCCCCGATATAAGAATGTTCTACCTTTCATTCGCACATACGCTCATGGAGCTCAGCAAGAAGCTCATTCAGGGAGAGCTCCTCCCCAATGACGACTTCTCCCACGCTGAGGAGGAATTAAGCATGATTATCGAGGCTGCCGTTTTCTTTCTAAAAAAGGAATGAGGTGTCTTTATGTCGACGAAAAAGACTGCGACAAACAAGGTTTTATGGTTATTCGCCATCGGTCAGCTGGGCTGGTCCCTGCTGTCGGGCATTATCGCCAACTGGCTGGTGTTCTTCTATCAGCCCAGTCAGGAGGAGCTGGACAAGGGTCAGCTCCTGTTCATACCTAAGGGAACTTTCATCGGTCTCACCGCCATCGGTATCATAACCGCCTTCGGACGTATCTTCGACGCAGTTACGGACCCGTTCATCGCGGGAAAGTCCGACTCGCTGAAGCATAAGCTGGGCAGACGCATACCCTTTATGCGCTTTGCAGCTGTGCCCTTCGGCATAGTAACTGTCCTGATATTTGTCTCTCCCTTCGGCGAAAAGAGTATGGGAAACGCAATATTCCTCTTTGTCTTTGCAATGATGTTCTACTTCTGCATGACCTGCTACTGCACCCCCTATAACGCTCTTATCCCCGAACTTGGAAGCACCCAGAACACAAGGATTAATCTGTCCACATTCATTTCCGTCACATATTTCTTCGGAACTGCTATCGCCTATCTTGTGCCGAATATTGCAGGATTTTTCCTTGAAAGCCTCGGCTATGCAGCCAGCTTCAGAGTGACTATCGCTATACTGGCGGCAGTTGCTGTCATCTGTATGCTGGTACCTGCGTTCCTCATCGACGAAAACGAATACGCGGACACTACTCCCAGCAAGAGCACGGCGTTCAAGTCACTCCTTGCAACCTTCAGGAACAAGGGCTTCCGCATTTTCGTCTGCTCGGATATACTCTACTGGATAGGTCTTACACTTTTCCAGACAGGTCTGTCATTCTATATTACTGTACTTCTGGGACTTGACTCAGGCATGACGTTCCCACTGTTTGCTATTATGACAGTGGTATCACTTGCCTTCTATCCCCTGGTCAATATCTTCTCGAAGAAGATGGGAAAGAAAAAGCTCATAGCCTTTGCGTTCCTGTTCTTCTCTTTTGCATTTCTCGTTACCGCCGCAGCAGGACTCATTGGTATACCTGCAATGGTATACGGCGTTATCATTGCTGTTCTGGCAGCTGTCCCCCATGGCGATACTGGGTATTCTTCCACAGGCTGTTGTGGCTGACATCTCCGAGGCGGACAAGCTTGACACAGGCGAGAGCCGTCAGGGTATGTTCTACGCGGCACGTACCTTCGCCTTTAAGCTCGGACAATCCCTTGCAATGCTGATGTTCACAAGTATCGCCCTTATTAACAGCGACGCCGATAAAGGCAGCAGCGGCTACGGTCTCGGCTACAGACTCACAGCTATACTGGCTGCGGTGCTCTGTCTGCTGGGCGGACTGGTATTCCTGCGCTATAATGAAAAGAAAGTCATAACCCGTATTGAGGAGGGCAGTAAAAATGCTTAAATTCAAATCCCTGCAATTTCTTTACAAAGACGGCGACGACGACTTCATGGCTATTACCTCAAGCTCCCTGAGAAATGACCGAATGGAGCTGGGTATATCAACAGAAGGCGATGTTTTCTCAGTCACTGTCAGCTCCAACAAGGAAATAACAATAATGAAGATACTGGCGCTCTTTGAGTACGATTTCTCCGATGATGACAGGATATTCCTCAACGGCTATCAGTCCTGGACCGACTCCGTGGAGCACAGTGTAAGTGATAAGATGCACGGTATCAGCCATATTCCTTCGGCTATCCGCAACAAATACGCCTTCTCACAGTACGGCGACTACAATTTCAGCTCCTACGGGGACGATATGCACGGCTGGTCCTACGGATATATCAGAAGCGATGACAAATACTGCTTTTTTGGCTCTCTTGCCGAGCAAAGCGGCTTTACACAGTTCATCACCCAGACTGACAAGGGCTTTATCTGCGCCCAGAAGGACTGCGAGGGACTGACTATAAACGGCGAATGGCAGGCGCTCAGGCTCTATATCACCGAGGGAAGTGAGAAGGAGGTATTTGACGGCTACTTCTCCGCTCTTGACATAAAGCCCCGCACAGAAAATGCAATTTTCGGCTATACAAGCTGGTATGACCACTATCAGGACATCGATGAGGAGACTATCCGGAACGACCTGATCGGTCTTAATGCCCTTACCCTTAAAGCCGATGTTTTCCAGATAGATGACGGCTGGCAGACCGCAGTCGGCGACTGGCTGTCTGTGGACAAAAACAAGTTCCCGAAGCTGATGAAGAAGACTGCCGATGATATAAGTGCAGCCGGGCTTACTCCCGGAATATGGCTTGCACCCTTCGTCTGTGAGGAGGACTCAGAGCTGTTCAGGAACAATAAGGAATGGCTCCTCCTTGACAGCGATAACGGCTATGTCAAGGGCGGTTCAAACTGGAGCGGCTTTTATGCCCTGGACATCTATAACCCTGAGGTGCGGGAGTACATCAGGTTCGTGATTAACACCATCGTCAATGAATGGGGCTACAGGCTGCTGAAGCTGGACTTCCTCTATGCTGCCTGCATTATCCCCCGTCCCGATAAGACCAGAGGACAGATAATGTCTGAAGCTATGGATTTTCTCCGAGAATGTGCAGGTGACGCACTTATTCTCGGCTGCGGGGTTCCGCTGGCTTCTGCCTTCGGAAAGGCGGACTACTGCCGTATAGGCTGCGATGTAAGTCTTGACTGGAACGATAAGCCTCACATGAGGCTCATGCACCGCGAGAGAATAAGCACAAGGAACTCCATTCTGAACACGGTTTTCCGCAGACAGCTCAACGGACGTGCCTTCCTCAGCGATCCTGATGTATTTCTTCTCCACCCCTGCAACAATTCACTGTCGGACGAGCAAAAAAACTGCCTTGCCGAGGTCAACTCAATGATGGGAAGTGTGCTCTTTACCTCTGATAATTTCTATGACTACACCGAAAAAGAGATAAAGGAGCTCTCAAAGATAATGAAAATAAAGGATGCAGAGATCGTTTCTGCTGAGCTTGATGACGATATTCTTACTCTCCGCTTTATTGTTGAGGGAAAGAAATATATCAAAAGATATCCCATGTAAAAAGAAAAGCTGATCTCTATATGGGGATCAGCTTTTTTTAGCATATATATGTCGATTTTTGTTGATTTTTGTCGGTTTATATGCTATCATAAGTACAGAGGTGATATTTTGAAAGATAATAAATCATTCGGAAAATATCTGCTCTATTTTATTTGTTCAGCGGCAGTAGTAGGTGCAGCCACCTTCTACTTTCATGCCAGCGACACAAAGAAAAACACAACTACTGTAATAATAGAATCATACACCGAAGAAACCCTTACGGCTTCTACTGAGACATTCGAGCAAACCGCTACGCAAAAAACGACCAAATCACATAAGACCACAACTACCAAAACTGCTGCAACAAAGCCCGCGGAGACAACTACAGAGTTTTTCTATATTGATATAAACTCCGCAAGAGCAGATGATTTTTCTAAGCTGAGAGGGATCGGCACCGTTCTTGCCGATGAAATAATAAGCTACCGCAACAGCAACGGAGGCTTCCGAAATATTGAGGAAATAATGAATGTCAAAGGTATTGGTGAAGCAATATTTGCCGATATACGCGAGCATATTTATGTTATTGATCCTGTTTATGAAATTGAAGACGAAAACTACAATGAGGAGCCTGCGGAAAATGAATCAGATATCCCTGTTACAGAGCATATCCCCACTCTGGAGGAAGCTGTACCTATTGACATAAACATCGCAGATATTGATACACTTATGCTGCTGCCCCATATTGATGAAGAAGCCGCTCAGAATATCATAGAATTCCGTGAGCAAAACGGCGGCTTCAAGAATACCTATGAGCTGCTTCTGATCGAAGGAATAACCCGAAATGAAGCAAATGAAATACTTGAATTTGTCACGATCGGATAAACTCGGGACTGTTGTTCTTATGTCCAAACATAAAATAATAATAACATAATAAAGCCTCACTGCAATAGCAGTGAGGCTTTTTAGTGGGCCATTAGGGACTCGAACCCCAGACCGTCCGGTTATGAGCCGGATGCTCTAACCAACTGAGCTAATGGCCCTTATAACATTAATCGGAAGCTTTGTAAGCTTCCGATAACGTATATAATGTCGGCACTGTTTTAGTTTCCCGGGCCGTCACCAGCCAAGTATCGTCAACGTGAATGAGCTTAACTTCCGTGTTCGGAATGGGAACGGGTGTGACCTCATTGCCATAAGCACCGACTAAATATTAATGAAGTTTTGAAGGAATAAAGCGTAATGCGAGGCGTGAACAGATTGAATGAAGTAAAAAGGAAAAGCCCTCGACCGATTAGTACTCGCAAGCTGAACGTGTCACCACGCTTACACTTTGAGCCTATCAAACTCATAGTCTATGAGAGGTCTTACTCTTACGAAGGGATATCTTATCTTAAGGTCGGCTTCACGCTTAGATGCCTTCAGCGTTTATCCGTTCCGCACTTAGCTGCCCAGCTGTGCCATTGGCATGACAACTGGTGCACCAGCGGTGCGTCCATCCCGGTCCTCTCGTACTAGGGACAGCTCCTTTCAAATATCCTACGCCCACGACAGATAGGGACCGAACTGTCTCACGACGTTCTGAACCCAGCTCGCGTACCGCTTTAATTGGCGAACAGCCAAACCCTTGGGACCGAATTCAGCCCCAGGATGCGATGAGCCGACATCGAGGTGCCAAACCTCCCCGTCGATGTGGACTCTTGGGGGAGATCAGCCTGTTATCCCCAGGGTAGCTTTTATCCGTTGAGCGACGGCATTTCCACTCACATACCGCCGGATCACTAACTCCAACTTTCGTTACTGCTCGACCCGTCAGTCTCGCAGTTAGGCTCGCTTTTGCGTTTACACTCAAAAGCATGGTTTCCATCCATGCTGAGCGAACCTTTGAGCGCCTCCGTTACCTTTTAGGAGGCGACCGCCCCAGTCAAACTGCCCACCTAACAATGTCCCCTGACTTGATTCAAAGCCACAGGTTAGAATTCCAGCACCTCAAGAGTGGTATCCCAAGGTCGACTCCATCAAAGCTGACGCCCTGATTTCCCAGTCTCCCACCTATCCTGTACATGAAATACCGAAATTCAATATTAAGCTACAGTGAAGCTCCATGGGGTCTTTCCGTCTAGTCGCGGGTAACCGGCATCTTCACCGGTACTACAATTTCGCCGGGCGGGTTGTTGAGACAGTGCCCAAATCGTTACACCATTCGTGCGGGTCAGAACTTACCTGACAAGGAATTTCGCTACCTTAGGACCGTTATAGTTACGGCCGCCGTTTACCGGGGCTTCAATTCAGAGCTCTCACTCCTCCTCTTAACCTTCCGGCACCGGGCAGGTGTCACCCCATATACGTCATCTTTCGATTTAGCATAGAGCTGTGTTTTTGCTAAACAGTCGCTTGGGCCTATTCTCTGCGGCTCTTAAAGAGCACCCCTTCTCCCTAAGTTACGGGGTCAACTTGCCGAGTTCCTTAACAACCCTTCTCCCGTTGGCCTTAGAATCTTCTTCCTGTCTACCTGTGTCGGTTTGCGGTACGGGCTCCATCTTCTATCCACACAGCTTTTCTCGCCTTCTTCCAAATCTACTTCCCGCTCATTCGCAGTCCCTTACGACCGAGGCAACCAACGCTCGGCTAGACCCTTCAAAAGTGTCCCTGTGCTTAAATGGATGGAGGCTACGGAATTTCTACCGTATGTGCATCGGCTACGCCTTTC
>Ga0208040_1000481_pt1:15000-47026 | contig 47026 bp, 42 predicted proteins | sample AD_UKC083_MetaG_FD_184431 | JGI IMG/M metagenome (GOLD analysis project Ga0208040, IMG submission 184431) | Active sludge microbial communities of municipal wastewater-treating anaerobic digesters from USA - AD_UKC083_MetaG (SPAdes) (version 2) | ecosystem: Engineered > Bioreactor >...
AGTTCTCCGATATCATGACTGTGTTGTTATTTATCCTGAATGACGGCAGATTTTCCACGAACTTGCTGAACTTGGAATAGCCGTAGGTCTTCACATCAAATCCGGGTATCTTCACACAGAGCTGCTTCTTCAGCTCGCCCAGATTATAGCCCTTGTTTCCGTTGGTGCGGATTATAGCCGCAAGAGTCTTTTCAATGCGCTCCAGATCTGTCATGCTGGTCTTCTGGGAAACAAGTATGCTGCTTCCCTCCTGACGGAAGCTGAGGCCGTCAAAGTCCTTGAGGAACTGTGAGAACTTGGAATATCCGTAGTTTCTCACATCGAAATCGGGATAGCGGTTGAGAAGTCTGCTTCCCAGCTCACCGATATTTATCTCGTCCCTCAGGTTTGCGTTTTCGTTGATTATGCTGACTATGGCCTTTTCAAGAGTCTTGAGCTCAAGCTTTTCGCTCTCGCCTGTGCTCTGGAGCTCCTCGTCAGCAAGTATCTCAAGGTACTTGAAAGCGTTGCAGGCAGTACTGAAAGGCTTGGGTGTCTTCTGCTCGCCCATGCCTATTACCTGCATTCCCGACTCACGGAGGCGGATAGCCAGCCTTGTGAAGTCGCTGTCACTTGACACGATGCAGAAGCCGTCCACATTATGAGAATAGAGTATATCCATGGCGTCGATTATCATAGCTGAATCCGTGGCATTCTTTCCCGTGGTGTAGCTGTACTGCTGTACAGGGGTAATGGCATTGTCCAGAGCCATTCCCTTCCAGCCTGCCAGGTTCGGGCGGGTCCAGTCGCCGTAAACCCTCTTATATGTTACGATGCCGTAATTGGACACCTCGTCCAGGATATACTTGGTATACTTTGCCGCAACGTTATCTGCGTCGATAAGAACGGCATAGTGCATTTCCTTTTCCATATTTCACCTCATAGTAGTATAGTGATACATATTTATTATAACATTTATATTTAAATTTGTATATAGTAATTCCGCACAAAGACAAAGAGCCGTCTTTGTGCGGAATTAAGAGAGCGAGTATGTTTTTAACGCCGATAAGCATTGTGTCCGCGATCTTCGTTAGGATATAAAAAATCCCGAAACTATTGCTTCGGGATTTGTGTAATACCAAGGTTATTACCCCAGTACTATGGAGCGGATTACGAGGCTCGAACTCGCTACCTCCACCTTGGCAAGGTGGCGCTCTACCAGATGAGCTAAATCCGCATTGTATATAGAACGCTTCCGCGTTCTATATGGTGCTTCCGGTCGGAATCGAACCAACGACACGGGGATTTTCAGTCCCCTGCTCTACCGACTGAGCTACAGAAGCGTGTTGGCGACCCCGAACAGATTCGAACTGTCGACCTCCTGCGTGACAGGCAGGCGTTCTAACCAACTGAACTACGAGGCCATGTGGTGGGGACTACAGGGCTCGAACCTGTGACCCTCTGCTTGTAAGGCAGATGCTCTCCCAGCTGAGCTAAACCCCCACTTTACAGACGCCTTATCCTTGGCGACGAAAATAATTATACCACAGGAAAATGAGTTTGTCAAGCATTTTCTGAAATTTTTTTTGAGATTTTTTTCAAATGAGCAGCAGTTGGCTGTTTTTCGGTAAGAATTTGCAAAAAAACATTTTCGGCGGACAAAAAAAGGACGCCCGATGGGCGTCCCTACACTAATCACTTATCCTCTTTTTGCGCAGCAGCATAATACACACAGCGCCGCATACTATCAATACAGGGAAGATGCTGAGTATGAGCACCCAGAATTCCGACACCCTGTACTCAAAGGGAGTGCCGTCTGCCTTCATGGCGAACATGGTGAATTCGCCGGCACAGGTCATATCATACACTATATGGCACAGCGCCGCAGGATATACCGAGTCCGTGCGCTTGGTGAGCCAGGTTAGGAAAGCCGAAAGGGCGATGCACATGACTATCATTGCTATGAAGCCGCCGTAGGGGAAGAAGTCGTAGTCCCTGCCGAAGTCATAGCCGTATGCAAGGAGCGGTCCGTGCCACAGCGCCCAGATCATTCCCGTTACCACTATTGCAAGCGGTGTGGGCATGAGTTCCTCAAGCTTGGGAGTGAGATAGCCCCGCCAGCCCAGCTCCTCGCCGAAGCCGTGGGCAGCCATAGCCAGTCCCGTGGCAGGTGTGGTCAGCAGCACAGCGGTCGTGAGCATACCATTGTCGCAGAAGGCGCTGTCCCCTATGCTTCCGCTCTTTACTATAAAGAGGTGTAGTATTAGTCCGCTTACCAGCGGCAGCAGCACGGGGAATATCACAGCAGCAGCGTAGTATTTGCCGCTTTTTCTTCTGCCTGTGCCGAGAAGGGCGTCACGGAAGCCCTCTTTTGTTATGAGCCTTGTGATTATCACCGCTATGGCAGGAAAGAGCATGAGACTGTTGCCTGCAAGTGCGCTGGTCAGACTGCCCTCCTTGTCCGAAAAGGCAAATCCCAGCACATACATCGGCAGATACGCAAGTACGATGTACAGAGCTATTCTGAGCAGAGTTTTTTTCTTACTTTGCATAGTGGTCAACTCCTTTCAGATACCATTTAACGGAAAGTCTGTAGGAAAGGTAGTACAGCACCGTTATCCCCAAAGCTGCTATACCTGTGCCAAGAGCTATTTTTCCGGCAGTTTCGGAGTCTTCAAGAGCCTCGAACAATCTGTCCCAGAACGAGCTCATATCGGCAAAGGGCGAAAGATCGCCGAACAGCAGGTATACAGCGCCGCCAAGGACCACTGCCGCAATAGGCACCATCTTTACAACGTTGCCCATCTTTCCGCCGAATCGCACTATGAGAGGATACTCCAGCGAGCGCATGAAGAGCTGAACATAAAACAGCACCATATACAGTGATGTTGCAATGGCTATATCGTGATTTCCGTCATAGGCAAAGCTGTTCACAAGGGTGAGCATTGTAACTGTCGCCATAGCAAAAAACAGGGTGACAATATATTTTGCGCCGATCTGCCTCTTTATGCCGTCGGGTGTAGAAGCTGTATAATACGTCCATTTGCGGCGCTCATCGTCCTTGAACATGGTGACCTCGAATGTGCCGCCTATCAGAAACGCCATAACTGCGCCGACTCCCGAAACCAAGGCACTGACACCGCCCGATATGTCCTTCATATCGGGAGAATTCCGCATCAGCAGCGCTATAAGTACAGGATATATCATCATGCCGAACATGAATAATATTATTTTGTACCAGCTAAGTCTGAGCTCTCTGTAAAGGAAACCTGCCATCAGTAACGCCTCCTTTTAAGCTCTTTCACAGCCCATATATACATAAGCAGGACCGTAAGAACAAATACTATGGGAGCTATCCACACAGCCATATCGCGGTACTTCACAATATAGGGCATGAGTACCTTCCTCATTCCCACATCGCCTTCCAGATCGGGATAGAGCCTTTTCGCCTCTGCATAGCCGAACTTTATCACCTTATATGCACCGTAGCCCAAAGCTGCAAACAAAGGCGCCGCAATAGCCAGACCTACGGCTGCATTTTTTGCCTGTGTCCTGAATCTGAGCATACTGGGAATATCCAAAAAGCATACAGCTCCGTAGAGCAGACCTGCAATTAAGATATTCTTGAAATGTCCCATGCTCATGGGCAGCTTTGCCGCTGCCGCAAAAATAATATCCGCAATATAGGCAAGCACCATACCCAGAATCAGAAAAGCTCCGCGTACAATGAATTTTGAAGCAGCTATTTTCTTTTCGCTTATTGGAATAGTATATGAATAGAGCTGCCAGTGAGACTGATAGTCCTTTTCTATGATGTCGTTATGACCGTATACAGTGCCTACTATAGCGATAAGTCCTGCATAAATGTACATCTGCGAAAACATGGAGCTCCGCATTTCTTCAACGCCTTCTGTCCCTGCGAGATTTCCCGCATAGGTACTTATGAAGACCAGTGAAAACATACCCACAAAGATCACATACACCAGCATCATCATTATAAAAGGCTTGCGGCTGAGATAAAACTCACGATAGATAAGACCTTTCATTCATCTCCACTCCTTTTTGCTGCGGTTGACGTAGTAGATCATTATCTCCTCGAGTGTAGCGGGATCGATAACGGCTCCCGAATACTTGCGGCTGCACTCAGCCCTGTCAGCCACCATGACCTCGGCACCGAAGTCCGAAAGGCGGGCGCTGATGATGTCCTCGGGGTCTATTTCCTTGTAGTCGTTCTTGGTGCATTTCAGCACGCCATGGCTGTCCAGTATATCGTCCTTGTAGCCGCTGATGAGCAGCTTTCCCTTGTCGATGAAGGTAACGCTGTCCGCCACCTTGTCAAGGTCGGAGGTGATATGTGAGGACATGAGGATAGTGTGCTCCTCATTCTGAAGGTATTCAAGGAAGATGTCCAGTATCTCGTTTCTGACAACGGGGTCAAGACCTGTTGTAGCCTCGTCCATTATAAGGAGCTTTGCATTGTGAGACAGTGCGGAAGCTATCTGAAGCTTCATCTTCATGCCCTTTGAGAACTTGCCGAACTTCTTCTTTCTCGGCAGCGAAAAGCGGTCAAGATAGCCGAAAAAGGTCTCGCTGCTCCACTGTTCAAAAACCTCGCGGAGTATTTTGTTTATGTCGTTTGCATTGAGTCTGTCGTCAAAGGGGAGCTCATCGAATACCGCAGCTATCTGCGATTTCACCTCAAACTCGTCCTTTACGCTGTCCAGTCCGAGGAGCTTTATCTCGCCCTCGTCCTTCTTTACTATATTGAGCAGGGCGTTTATGGTCGTGGTCTTTCCTGCACCGTTCTGACCGATAAAGCCCATAATGCTGCCCTTGGGCACGTCAAAGCTGACGTTATCGAGAGTAAAGCCGTCATACCGCTTGGTAAGCCCCTTTATCTCGATAGCATTTTCATAATCATTCATTTTCTGCCCCTCCGTAAATTAGTTCGAGCATCTCCTTGAGTTCATCAAGGCTGAGCTCGCACTGACGGGCTTTATCGCAGACCTGAGTAAGGAGGGCTTCGGTCTGGCGCAGGTATTCCTCGCGCAAAAGCTCGGTATTCTGCCCCTTTACGAAGCTTCCCTTTCCTGTATAGGACTCGATGAAGCCGTCTCTTTCAAGGTCCTCATAGGCGCGTTTTGTAGTGATGACGCTTATGCGGAGCTGCTGAGCAAGAGTACGCATAGAAGGCAGGGCGTCCCCCGCTTTCAGCTTACCGTTCAGGATAAGAGCCTTTATCTGAGAGGATATCTGCTGATAGATAGGCTCACCCGATGAGTTGCTGATAATAATATCCATATTTCACCTCATGCATGATTGTATATATACATTATACACATTATAGCATCTGTATATACACTTGTCAAGACCTTTTTGAAAAATTGCAAAAGAAATTTTCAGTTATTAGTTTTTAGTGCGTAGTGCTTAGTTGTTCGCTGAACACGAAATACTAAGCACTATGCACTATACACTAACCACTATTCACTAACCACTGTGTATATGATGGACAAAAGAAAACAACATTTTTTAGTCAAAATCGCCTATTTTTAAGAAATAATATAGACAAGTCCCGAAAAATAATATATAATAAGATGTATATATAATTCGGCATCCGTATGCCGTAAATGCGGAAACCGCAGTTTTGTCTGCGGCTTCGGAGCACTAAAACATGAGAGTAATCACAGGCATTGCAAGAGGCCGCAAACTTGTGGCGCCCGAGGGTCTGGACGTCAGACCTACTGCCGACAAGGTAAAGGAAGGCATCTTTTCAGCCGTTCAGTTTGAACTGGAGGGAGCAAGAGTCCTCGACCTCTTCGCGGGAAGCGGTCAGATGGGCGTAGAAGCACTGAGCAGAGGCGCAGAACACGCCGTGTTCATAGACAGCTCGCTCCGTTCCATAAGATGTGTCAACGAAAATCTGAGGAATACAGGCTTTGAGCGTCAGTCCGAGGTCATAAACCGCGACAGCTATGACTATATAAAGCTCACCTCCCAGACCTTCGACATCATTATCCTCGACCCGCCCTACCGCTATAACCATATCGCCAATATCCTCCCTTTCGCAGCAAAAAAGCTCAGGGACGGCGGCATCATTATATGCGAGTATGAGACAGAAGCAGATGAGCCTGCGGCTCCCGAGGGTATGAGACTGAGAAAGACCTACCGCTACGGCAAGATAAATGTCTCGATCTTCTGCAAACCATCCGAGGAGGTGGCTGACGAATGAGAAGAATAGCCGTTTGCCCCGGAAGCTTCGACCCTGTTACTCTGGGACACCTGGACATCATCACCAGAGCCTCAAAGCTCTTTGACAAGGTGATAGTCCTCATCTCCAGAAACGCAGGCAAGGCACAGCCAAGCTTCACGGCTACGGAACGTATGCTTATGATAGAACAGGTCACCCGTGACCTTGACAATGTTGTAATAGATATCCTTGACGGGCTCCTTGCGGACTACGTCAGGAACGTGGGCGCTGTCGCCATAGTAAAGGGTCTGAGAGCTGTCAGCGACTTTGAGTATGAATTCCAGATGGCTCTGGCAAACAAAAAGCTTTACGCAGGAGCGGAAACGGTCTTTCTGACCACAGCAACGGAGAATATGTATCTCAGCTCCAGCCTGGTAAAGCAGATAGCTTATTTCGGCGGCGATATCACCCATTTCGTTCCCAATGAAATACTCGATGATATAAAACAAAGACTAATTAAGGAGAGGTAATTACTATGAGCATTGATGAGATTTTAGAAGAAATGGACGAACTTCTTGACAAGGCGTCCTCAGTTCCCTTTGTATCCCACAAGAAGGTAATCGACGGAGAGAGAATGAGAGAGCTCATCAACGACGTCCGTCTGAATATGCCTCACGAACTCAAGGAGGCTAAGAAGATAGAATTTGACTGTCAGCGTATCCTCAACGAGGCTAAGCTCAACGCAGAATCCATCATCCGCAAGGCTGAGGAGCGTGCCGCTCAGATAGTTTCAAGAGAGGCTATCGTTACAGAGGCTAAGAAGAAGGCTCTGGATATGCTCACAAAGGCTCAGACAGCAGCAAAGAACCTCCAGCAGAACGCTGCGGCTTCAGTTGCAAAGATGCTCAATGACACCGAGAATTACTATTCAAGAAATCTCCAGAGCATCAAGGTGGTAAAGGGCAAGATCGGCAGCACTATCTCAAACGCTTCAAGCGACAAGAAGAACGACATTATGTAATAAAAACGGCGATCACAGTCGTTATACCACGCAGAATTTCGCCCCTGAACGTTACAAAACGCTCAGGGGCATTGTGTTTATATAAAGTAAATCAGAATTTAGCGCAAGCGCTAATAGTGATTAGTGCATAGTGGTTAGTGATTAGTTAATGTGTTCGCTTCGCTCACAATATTTAAATATTGTCGCCGCAGGCGACACCTCAACTATTCACTATTCACTAATCACTATTCACTCAAATCGCGTTTATCCTATTATATCCTTGCTGAACAGGCGCATTACGTCCATTTTCAGGGCGTGGTTCTGCGGCTTTTCAAGGAGGGGATCGTCGGCAAGGAGCTCTCTTGCGCAGCTCTGTGCACGGTTCATGAGCTCCATATTGCAGGCGATATCCGCTATTTTAAGCGGCGGAAGTCCGTGCTGTGCGCTGCCGAAGAAGTCTCCGGGACCGCGCATTTTCAGGTCCTCCTCGGATATTTTGAAGCCGTCAGAGGTTGAGGACATTATCTTCATTCGCTTAACGCAGTCCTCGGTGGTGTTGTCCGTTATGAGTATGCAGCTGCTCTCAAAGCTGCCTCTGCCCACTCGTCCGCGGAGCTGATGGAGCTGGGAAAGTCCGAAGCGCTCCGCATTCTCTATGACCATTACAGCCGCATTGGGCACGTCCACGCCTACCTCCACAACAGTGGTACAGATAAGCACCTGTATCTCCCCGTCGCGGAACAGCTTCATGGTCTTGTCCTTTTCGGCTGCCCTCATTTTTCCGTGGAGCAGCGCCGTGGTATAGCCTTTAAGGTCGTTCCTTGCGGCATTCTCCGCATAGGTCTTGACCGCAAAAAGCTCACTCTCGCTCTCCTCTATCATTGGGCAGACCACATAAGCCTGACGCCCCTCGTCAAGGCGCTCCCTGACAAAGCCGAAGGCTCTGCTGCGGAGCTTTCCCGTTACCGCGTAGGTCTTTATGGGCTTCCTGCCCTTGGGAAGCTGAGTTATCGCCGATATATCAAGGTCTCCGTAGATAATGAGCGCCAGCGTTCTCGGTATGGGAGTCGCCGACATTACCAGCTTGTGGGGAGCGCCCCCCTTTTCCGCAAGGGCAGCTCTCTGCGCCACGCCGAAGCGGTGCTGCTCGTCGGTGATGACCAGTCCCAGCGCCTTGTACTCCACGTCCTTCTGGATAATGGCGTGAGTGCCCACAACCACATCTATCTCACCTGCTGCTATCTCATCGCGGACGGCAGCTTTTTTCTTTGCAGTCATGGAGCCTGTCAGCAGGCAGACCTTAACGCCGAAGGGCTCAAGAAAGCCGCTGAGGGTGCGGAAGTGCTGGGTGGCAAGTATCTCCGTGGGAGCCATCAGTGCGGACTGTATGCCGTTTTTCGCCGCAAAGAAGCAGGCTGCGGCAGCAACGGCGGTCTTTCCGCTTCCCACATCGCCCTGCAAAAGCCTGTTCATAGGCACATCGCGGCAAAGGTCGCCGACTATGTCCTCCACAGCCTTCTGCTGGTCGTCCGTAAGCTCAAAGGGCAGCCCTCTTGTGAACTCGCCCACATCTACCGCGGAGTCCATGCGGAAGGCAGTATTCCTGCGGCTTCGGGACTTCATTACGGACATTCCTATCTGGAGCTTCAGCAGCTCGTCAAAGGCAAGTCTCCGCCTTGCGGTCTCGGAAGCAAGCTCGCTCTCGGGGAAATGTATATTCTCCAGCGCCCACATAAGGGGAGCAAGGTCGTATTTTTTCAGTATATCCGCAGAAAGGGTCTCGAAGGGCTCGCGGCGCATTATCTCCAGAGCCTGGCGCATATTGGTTCGGACCATATTCACGGAAAGTCCCTGTGTCAGCGGATATATGGGCTGAATGAGCACCTGCTCGTCCGCCCTGATGTACACGGGAGAGCTTATCTCCTTGCGCAGGAAGTTTCCTGCGACCTTGCCGTACATATAGTAGGTCTCCCACTCCTTCAGCGCCTGGAAGTAGTACACGTTGTTGTACACCACGATAAGTATATCGTCGGTGCCGTCGGTAGCGGCAGCCTTGCATATGACAAGTCCGCCCTTTATGCGCTGAGGCGGCATCTTGCGGAAAACGGTCAGCTTCAGCACGTTATACTCATTGAGCACCGCCTGGGCAACAGGCACATGGGTGCGGAAATCCAGATAGCTTCTTGGTATATGGTATATCAGCTCAAAGGGCGAGTTTATCCCCAGCTTGCGGTACTTCTCGCCGCGTGCCTTGCCCACGCCCTTGAGATATTCTATATCGCTGAAAAGTGTAGTTGGCATATATTTCTCCTTTATGAGCGGCTGACGCTCATTTCCGAAAGCATAAAAAAGGGCGGACAACTGTCCGCCCAATGGTTTTTTACCGATTATCTCTGCTCACAGATAAGCTTGATAGCGGTTCTCTCTTCACCGTCGATAGTGATATTAGCAAAAGCAGGAATACAGATAAGGTCGATTCCTATAGGTGCCAGATATCCCCTTGCTATGGCGATCGCTTTTATCGCCTGATTAGCTGCACCTGCACCGACTGCCTGTACTTCAACAGCCTTCTGCTCTCTGATCACGCCGGCAATTGCTCCGGCAACAGAATTCGGTGATGAATGTGATGATACTTTCAGAATTTCCATGACAATAACCCTCCTGTTAGAAATAATTGTACGTTGACTGCCAAATCTCTTAGACTATTGTACAATTGTATTATACAATATAAGTTAAAAAATTGCAAGTACCTGATACAAACTTTGTAGACTATCTTATAATTAATCTCTCGATTTTGTGCGATTTGCCCTCTTTTTCATCAAATTCAACTATTGTTCCACAAAGGAAGCAATTGCCCTCTGCAGTAATGAAACGGACGGGCATACGATAGCGAAACATTTCCACCGTGGGACCTATCTCAACTCCCAGGCAGGAAAGCTCGGGGCCCACCATTCCCACATCGGTAATATATGCAGTATGACCGCCCAATATACATTCATCTGCGGTCTGGACGTGGGTATGGGTGCCGAAAACACCCGTGACCCTTCCCGTGAGGAAGTGTCCCATAGCCTTTTTCTCTGAGGTAGCCTCCGCGTGGAAGTCCACGAAGATATTGGGAGTATCTATGTCCTCAAGGAGCTGTTCTATCTTGTTGAAGGGGTTGTCCAGGGGGTCCATATACACGGTGCCCATAAGGTTTATGACCGCCACAGAATACGGACCTGCGTCCAGTATCCTGACGCCGCTTCCCACGCAGCCTCCCTCGGGGTAATTCGCAGGGCGGACGATATAGTCCTCCTCGAATATGTCAAGGGACTCCCTGCGTCTGAAGGCGTGATTTCCGGTAGTGATGATGTCGGCTCCCGCTCTCACAAGCATATCCGCAGACGCAGCTGTAATACCGTTGCCCTGAGCCGAATTTTCTCCGTTTACTATTGTGATGTCTATTCCGTGCTGACGTTTGATGCCGCCAAGCTTAGCTGTGAGGAACTCGCAGCCTGCCTTGCCCACAACATCGCCGATAAAAAGAAGTTTTTTCATATTCCTCCGTTATTTTTTGCCTGTTTTCTTCTTGCCGCCCAGATCGGTATCATATGAGATGCCTGTGCCCTGGAGGCTTACTGTAGCCTTTTTCTTGTCATTTACTGTGAATTTTACCTTTTTCCCTGCTATCTTGGGACCTTCAACGGATATACTGCCGCCCTTCTTGTTCTTGTTGAATTTGAAAAGCTTGCCTATCTTAAAGCTCTTTCTGAAATGGAATCCCATGGTAAGACCTCCTTTTTAGCGCTCTGCCAAGGAGCAGAGAAGTTTAAGAGTTGAGAGTTTAGAGTTGACAGTTGAGAGTTGCGGAGTCGCCTGCGGCAACATTATTCAAATAATGTGAGCGCAGTGAACACATCAACTCTCAACTATAATTATTCTCATTCATTATAGCACAAACCGCCGCGATAATCAATACAAACAGTGGATTTTTCCTTGCTAATAAACATTTTTTCACAATATTCTTTAATATAGGTATTGTAAAACACTTTTGTTTGTGATATAATTATTAAGATAGCGGTCATTTTTATGAACCGCAGCCATTTTACAAAAGGAGTGATGACCTATGGTAGGCTTTGAAAATCATATCGGAAAGATCACTATCTCAGAGAATTATCTCACTGAGCTGGTAAAGCACGCTGTCACAGACTGCTTCGGTGTTGCCGATGTTTGCAGCGTCAGCACCTTCCGTTCAGCAGTTTCCGCTCTCACAGCGGGAAAAGCCTTCAGAAAGAACAAGGGCGTGATGATCCGCACCGATAAGGAGGGCGGTCTCGTTATCGACCTGCATATCAAGGTCACATACGGCACCAACATCACTGCCGCTGTAAGCAGCATCACCCACAAGGTCAGCTTCGCGGTCGAAGAGGCTGCAGGAATAGATGTTCACAAGGTCAACGTATTCGTTGACGATATGAACGCATAAGGCATACAGGTATTTAGAATTGGAGGACTTTACTGTGATAAACGGTTCAACGCTCAGAGACGCTGTTATCTCCGCTGCCATCACCATAGCCAACAGGAAGCGTGAGGTCGACGAGCTCAATGTCTACCCCGTTCCCGACGGCGATACAGGAACGAATATGTCCATGACCATCGGCAATTCCGTTGCCGAGCTGAAAAGGCTGGACGACAAGGCTCCCGTATCCGAGGTGGCTTCCACGGCGGCTTCGGCTTTTCTGAGAGGAGCAAGAGGAAACTCGGGCGTTATTCTTTCCCTTATTTTCAGAGGATTTTCAAAGGGACTCTCAGGCTGCACAGAGGCAGGCTGTGAGAACTTCGCAGACGCGCTGCAGTTCGGCGTAGAGGCAGCATACAAGGCTGTTATGAAGCCCGTTGAGGGAACTATCCTCACCGTAGTCAAGGCTGCGGCTCAGAAGGCAAGGGAGATAGCTCTTGAGACCAACGACGAGGTAACCTTCTGGCAGGAGATATGCACCGAGGCTGAGGCTGTTCTCGCCCAGACCACGGAGATGCTCCCCCAGCTGAAAAAGGCAGGAGTAGTTGACGCAGGCGGCAAGGGTCTGTGCATAATCTTCCGTGCTATGACTGAGGTCTTCGCAGGCGGAGCCATTGCCGAGCCCGATGAGGCTCCTGCTCCCCAGGAGAACCAGAGCGACTCATTCAGAACGGCTGTAAGCGAATATGACGATGATATCACATTCACCTACTGTACGGAGTTCATGCTGGAGAAGGACGATAACTGTCCCGACGTATCCAAGCTCCGCGCTTATCTTGAGACCATCGGCGACTGCGTAGTGGTAGTTGACGACGAGAAGATAATCAAGGTACACGTTCACACCGATAATCCGGGAAATGCTCTCCAGAAGGGACTTGAATTCGGTCACTTCATCAACGACCCACGCCCCAAAATAGAGAATATGCGTATCCAGCACGAGAACAAGGTCAAGGACGCAAGAGCTGCCGAGGAGGGGCTTACTCCCGCAGAGCCCGAGAAGGAGTTCGGATTTGTGGCAGTTTCCGCAGGTCACGGCCTGGAGGCTATGTTCACAGACCTGGGCGCAGACGTTGTGGTAAAGGGCGGTCAGACCATGAACCCCTCCACCGACGATATCCTCCGCGCGATACTGAAAACTCCCGCAAATACAGTATTCGTGCTTCCAAATAACAAGAATATCATAATGGCAGCCGAGCAGGCTGTAAAGCTCACCGACAGAAAGGTTTGCGTGCTCCAGACCAGGACTATCCCCCAGGGTATAGCTGCTATGCTGGCATTTGACGATACACACAGCCTCAACGAGAACCGTATCGACATGACAAAGGCATTCGAGAAGGTCTCAACGGGACTTATCACCTTTGCCGCAAGAGACTCCGAGTTTGAGGGTCACCAGATAAAGGAGGGCGAGATACTCGCTCTTGACAACGGCAAGCTCTCATTCACAGAGCGCGACATCAACAAGGCTACATACAAGCTGGTGAAGAAGCTGGCAAAGGGCGATGTGAGCTATGTAACTCTTATCCACGGCGCAGATGTGCCCGAGGAGAACGCAGAGGAGCTCCAGAAGTTCATACAGTCCAAGCTCAGCGACAAGATAGAGGTAATGCTGGTAAACGGCGGACAGCCCGTTTACTACTACATCATCTCGGTAGAATAAAAACATTCCCCGAAGCATTTCAAAAATGCTTCGGGGCTTTTTTCAGTTGAAAGTTGCGGTGTCGCCTTCGGCGACATTATTTATAATGTGAGCGAAGCGAACACATTAACTCTCCACTTTCAACTTTCCACTCTCAACTCTAATAAAAAATCCCCCGAGACGAAATAAATCGTTCCGGGGGATTTTTTGCATTTTTAGCTCTTGAGAGCCTTTTCCAGCCATACGCTGGCAATATCAAGCGCCTCATAGAGACCGCACTCTCTCTCAGCGTTCTTGACAAAAGCCTTCAGAGGATTCGGCTCATTGGTGTCCATCTGGACAACTCTCACCTTTGAGGTGACCTGCTCGCCGTTCTCCTCCTTTGTCTCAAGTATCTGAATGAAGATAACAAAGGGATCTGACATATAACCGTAATATATCTGGTTGCCGTTTCTTACCAGAGGGTAGCCCTTGTATGTGTTGAATTTCTCGCTCATTATTTACCTCCTTGGGGATATTACCAGGTTTTGATGTAGTCCTCTCCTGTGTCTATTCTCTTTATATTATCTATGAGGGTGTTCACATAAGACTTAGTGCAGTAATACTTGCTCTCGCCGTTTACAACGATGAGTGAACGCATTACCGAATCGTCATAGAAATCGAAGGTGTCTGTTCTTCCCGAATAGGAATCCTTTATGGTCACTGAAGCCGCAGGCTCTCCCTCGGGAACGGGAACGCCAAGAGCAAATTCCTCACCGTTAGTGCTTACCAGGAAGGAATAGAAAAGTCTGTAGCGCTCTGTATCGAAATCATCGCCATTCTTCTTTACAACATAATCGGCAGCTGTAGCCGAATCGGGATCCTCCACATCATCCTTGAGGGAAATGGTGAAGTCCTGCTTTATGCCGCCGCCGCTTGCGGTCAGCTCGGTGATGTTCCATACATAATTGGTTATCAGCAGTCTTGAGCTGATGTCGATAGGCTGAACAGTCAGCCACTTTGCGTTTTCGGCGGAGATAATGTATATCACCTTTCCGCCCTCAAGCATACCGTAGCTGCACTTGCTGCCGCTCTCGTCGGTGAATATCTCACTGAGGAGCAGCACATAGGTATTGCCGTCATCACATTCCATAGTCACCTTGCAGAATGGGTCGCTGAGACCTGCCTCTGCGATGTCTGCCTCTGTGCAGTGAAGTGCATATATGTCCGAGGCCTTGAGGCCGAACATACCGTCTGTAATATCTGTTGACTTCTCGATAGCGAGGTAGCTCTCCACAGGCTCGACCATGATATGCGTAGCAGTTGTGCCGCCTGATTTGCCGCTCTCGCTTGCCTTGTCATAAACAAGGAGCATATCGTTTTCCATGTCACTGCGCTCTATCCTGACGCTGTTTATAATCGGATAGTCCTCATCGGAGGGCTTTGCCAGGACAGTTTTCTCTATGAGCTCCTTGTTGGTCTTTGAGTAGTTGGCAACTGTAGACTGATTTACCGTATATACGTCATTGCTGCCCTCCACGCGGAAGTAGGCCGTATCCTTTGAGGGAGTGATGTCGCCCACATAGAACTTCACCTTATTGCCGGATTCATAGGTGAACTCCACCGTAGCCTTAGGCTGTGCGAGACCGTACTTTTCCAGGTCTGTGCAGTCATGGGCTATAAGGCTCTGAGCCTGTATGCCGTTGCCGTTGTTGATGAGAGTTCCCACAACAGAGGTATTCACATCAAGGTCCTTGTAGTCCTTGAGGGTATAGGTAGCGCCGGCGCCGCTTTCATCGGGAGCGTCCTTCATTACCACCTTCAGCTCATCGTCGGCATTTGTGACGAGAGCCTCTTTTACGACGCCTGTTTCACCGTTGTCGCTGACGAGGACAGTTCCCTGCCCCTCAGCCTCGGTAGCCAGCAGCAGTGATGAGCTGCTGCCTTCTCCGCCTCCCTCCTCGGGAGTAAGCTTCATATAGGCATATCCGCCGCCCAGCATCGCCACAAGGAGGGCGCTGAGAGCGATAATGCCCTTAGCCTGTTTTTTCATTTATTTCGTCTCCTTAAAAGTACTATTACGCCCACAGCTGCAATGATGAAGGGTATGATCCATACAACTGTCACATATATCTTCTTGAGCTGAGGTGCAGTGGGAGCTATAAATGAACTCTGGAGATTTTTGTCTGCGATGACAACGCCCTTCTCCTTGCCTGTCATGTTGTTGACTATGCCCAGGAGCACGCTTGCGTTGTTTACCGATGATGTCTGCTGTAAGAAGTTCTGGTCAGCCAGTGTAGGTGAACCCAGAACGAGGAGGCTGCTGGTATATACCGCAAAATCCTCCGAGTGCTGCTTCTGTGAAAGGAGAACAACGTCTCTCTCTCCCTTTTCGCCGTATTCGGGCTCATCCTGTGTGATGTCTGCTGAATAGGACTCAGCTGATGACTTGAGCACTTCTTTTACGATAGCCTCATTGTTCTTTGTTATAGGTGTGAGCTCTCTTGTATACTGAGAGATGATGGGAAGTCTGTCATTGGGCAGAGTTCCTACAGTCTCGCTGTCGCTTACCGAGACGATGATGTTTGAGGGACTGTTGCCCACAGCATTGGTCTCGTCGAGAATGATGTTATTCTCTACCTTTATGCTCCAGTCGGCGAGGAATTCGTCGATATTGGGGAGATTTGTCTTTGAGACATCGGGAGCGTAGATCATGTTCCTGTCATACTTTCCGCCGTTGTAGAGGAAGTCGCTGAACTTCTTGATTATATCCTCTGTAAAGTCAACGGAGGGAGCAAGGAGAACTACCATATCGTAATCCTCGGGGCTTATCTCGTCCTGAGCAATGTCAATATCGGTGCAGTCATAGCCGTTCTTTGTGAGGAGCTCCTTCTCGAAGGATTCGGCATATCCGCCGTAGCCCTGCTCATCATAAACAGCGATGTTGTTCATGGTCTTAACGAATGCCACCTTTACGGGGTGTGCGTCTGTAACGCTTGTGATAGCTGAGGTAAGTGTGCTCTCACCTGTGAATAAGAACTTGAGCTGCTGGCTCTGCATAGCGACCTGGTCAACAGTCATCATATTATTTACTTCGTTGGCGTCCAGAACTCTTACTCTGTCGCCGCAAGCGATAACGATGCTTCCGCGCTGGATATCGCCGTTATAATTCTTCTTGAACTTTGCAACAGCATCGGGATCCTTGTCAAGGTCAACATACTTTACGTTTATGCCGCCCTTACCCTGCTGAGCGTAAACGGAATACTTGTCCAGGAGCTCTGGGATCATATCGTAGGGGATCTCTGTGGGCACGCCGTAGCCGCCTGTGTAATAGCTCTCCCAGTAATTTCTGAGGGCTGTAAAGTAATCCTTTTCGCTGGTAACAACTACCTCAACGTCCTTGTCCAGAGCCTTTACGGCATTTATGGACTCGTCGGTGAGCTCATATCTGTTGTCGGGGGTGATATCTATCTTGACGGGTGAACGCTTTGCAACAACATTCACCATGATGTTGAGGATAACGACCACTGCAATAACGAGAGCGATGATCACATAGAACATTGCGCCGTACTTGAGCTTTCTGTGCTTGTCGGGGGCCTTCACGGAAGCAGCCTCAACATCTGCTGCTTCATCGACGGTCTTTTTTACGGTCTCTTCGGCCTTTTTGCTGTCGATCTCTTTTTTACTCATCTGTATCAAAACCTTCCTTTCCTGTTAGATCAGCTCCAGCGTCTCTTCTCAAGCACCTTGACGGTGAAGAAGTTGAAGAGGAAGGCTGCACTGATGAAGAAAACGATGCTGGGAAGGCTGAATACTCCCCTTGTGAACTCAACGTATCTTGAATAGAACGCAAGCTTTGATACCACGAAGTATATTGCCTTCTTGAACTTGCCGCCGTTTTCAAAGTTTGAAACAAGCATCTCGGAAAGGTAGATGACGAACAGCAGTACCAGGCTGACCACTGCAGATGCCATCTGGCTCTCGGTCAGTGAGGATACGAACAGTCCCACGGCGATGAATGCAGCGCCGAGGAATATCATTGCAACGTAGTTGCCTATGAGAGGAGTCCATACCACATCGCCCAGATAATTGAGTATGAAAGCGTAGATGAACACTACAGACTCGGCAATGATGAACAGTGTAAGAGCTGCGAAATACTTGCCGAGAACGATGTCCCACAGACTTATGGGAGCTGTAAGGAGTCCCTGGTCTGTCCTGTTCTTCTTCTCCTCACTGAGGAGCTTCATTGTGAGAACGGGGATAAGGAACATAACGATATAGAACATTGAACTGAACAGTGCCGAGGTATCAGTGGTGGCATTGCCTACGACTCCGTTATAGAAGAATATACCCGATACGAGCCAGAACACAGCAAGAAATACATATGCCACGCCCGATGTAAAGAATGCGCCCATTTCGCGCCTGTAGATAGCCAGCATTATTCCTCACCTCCGTTATTGTCTTCGCTGTCATCGGAAACGATGCTGTCGCCGTCTCCGTCATCTTCCTTGTCATCGTCCTCCTGAACGGCTTTGATCTTGCCGTTTTCAGAGCGCTTTATCTCGATCCTGGGCTTCTTTGACTTGCCGCCCTTTTCAGAGGCAGAGCTTTCAAGGTTCTCGCCCATGGTGATCTTGAGGAAGATGTCCTCGAGGGTGAGGTCTGAGAGCTGGAGCATAAGGATATTCCAGCCTTTTTCTGCACAGAGCTTATTGATGTCGCGGCGGACATCTGTCTTGCCATCGGTCTCAACGTCGTAATCGTAGATGCCCTTTTCGCGCTCCATATCAGCACGGACGTACTTGACGCCGCTGATGTTCCTGATAGCCTCTGCAATGATGCGCTTGTCATCAGCGGAGTGCTCGGGGCCCTCGATACGGAGAGTCATCTTATGCTCATTGGTTATCTTCTTTGCTATCTCGTCGGCAGTACCGTCGGCAGCAACCTCTCCCCTGTTGATAATGATTATCCTGTCGCAGACAGCCTGTATCTCAGGAAGGATATGAGAAGAAAGGATAACTGTATGTCTCTTGCCCAGCTTCTTGATAAGGCTTCTTATCTCGATTATCTGGCTTGGGTCGAGACCAACTGTGGGCTCGTCGAGAATGAGCACAGGGGGATTGTTGATAAGAGCCTGTGCCATACCCACTCTCTGTCTGTAACCTTTTGAAAGGTTCTTGATAAGTCTTCCTCTTACGTCCTGTATCTTGCAGAGATTGCAGACGTCCTTGAGGTGAGCTTTTCTGGGCAGCTTGCACTTTTTAAGGTCGTACATGAAGCTGAGATAGGCGTCAACGGTCATATCCACATAAAGGGGCGGTATCTCGGGGAGATAGCCGATATTTGCCTTGGCCTTCTTGGGGTCCTCAAGGATATCTGTGCCGTCGATGAGAACAGCGCCCGAGGTGGACGAGATATATCCCGTCAGCATATTCATGGTGGTGGATTTTCCCGCGCCGTTAGATCCGAGAAAGCCGAGTATCTCGCCTTTTTCGACCTTGAAGCTGATATTGTTTACGGCAAGCTTGTCGCCGTACATCTTAGTAAGGTTCCTGACCTCTATCATTGGGTTTTACCCTCCTTATTGCGTATGTTGCGGCATGAGCCGCTTATATTCACAGCTTTTACTATGGTAATACCTGTATGTGATAACAGAGTGAAAGCAGTGCGAATTTTTTACAATATATTCAGAGCCGCTTCCATATCGCGGTTGATCTGCTCCCTGAGCTCCTCAAGGGAGGAGAACTTCATCTCGGGACGGATGAACCGCAGCAGCAAAACTCTCAGCGGACTTCCGTAAAGGTCTCCCGAAAATCCGTGTATATAGGTCTCGGCAAGGGGAGCTCCCCCGTAGTTCACGGTGGGCTTCATGCCGATGTCTGTCATTGATGGGAATGATTTCCCGTCTATATGTGTGACCGAGGCGTAAACGCCGTATGCGGGGACCTGCTGTTCCTCGTCAAAGAGCTGGTTTGCCGTAGGGAAGCCGATAGTGCGTCCCAGCTGAGCGCCGCGGCTGACAGTTTTCATAATGGTGTATGGACTGCCTAAAAGGGTGTTCGCCCTTTCGATGCTGCCATCCGCCAGAAGTCTGCGTATAAGCGATGAAGAAACTCTCTCGTCTCCGCAGAGGACGTCCTCAACGGTCTCAACGCGGAAGCCGTATCTCTCGCCGAAGCTTCTCAGCTCAGTAATGCCGCAGGAGGCTCCCTTGCCGAAGCGGAAGTCATTGCCGCAGCACACGAATGCAGCATTCAGCTCTCCGCAGAGTATCCTCTCCGCGAATTCGGCACCGTCCATGCCGCATATATCCGCGAAGGGCGGTGAGTATATACGCTCGATGCCGCACTCCCCGGTGAGGATAGCAGCCTTTTCGTCGTCGCCGTAGATAAAGCCGCCTGCGCCCTTTTTTGCCGCACTCTGCGACGGAAAGGTAAAGGCACAGGGCATAAGTCCCTGCTGCTTCTGCTCCGAAGCCGCCTTCAGCACGGCTCTGTGTCCCAGGTGGACGCCGTCGAAAAGCCCCAGAGCGACAGCGGAATACTTCTTCTCCACGCCGTCACCCCAGATTCTTTCCCACTCTCAGCAGTCCGCTCTCACGTTCTGCAAGGGCGGTGCCGATAAAGCCCCCGTCAGAGCCATACACCGCATACTCTGCGATGCCGTCCCTTATGCCGCGGACTCTTTCCAGGTCCAGCTTTACGCCGTTTCTGTACATTCTTGTCTGAGCCTCGCCCAGTCTCAGCCTGGGCAGCTTCTCAAAGACGCGCTCAATGGGGAGAATGAGCTCCTCAAGCCTGTCCTCGTCCCTTGCCTGCTGTATCTCCTCAAGAGTGTGGCAGTCATCAAGGGTGAAGCCCCCCGACGATGTCCTGACCAGAGAGGTCATGATACCTCCGCAGCCCAGTCTGTCGCCGATGTCGCTGATAATAGTTCTTATATAGGTGCCCTTGCCGCAGGAAATGGACAGCACTCCCTCACGGCTGCTGCTGTCGTAGCTTTCCAGCACAAGAGATGATACCTCTATCTCACGGGGCTGACGCTCCACCTCAACGCCCTGTCTTGCCAGGTCGTAAAGGCGCTTGCCGTTCACCTGCACAGCCGAGTACATAGGCGGGAGCTGCATTATCCTTCCCGTAAAATCCGGGATAACAGCCTCAATATCCGCCTGACTGACCGCCATATCCGAGGTGTTCTGCACCTGCCCCCACACGTCCTGAGTATCCGAGACAGCTCCCAGGCGGAAGCCCGCACGGTAGCTCTTGGTATTGTCGGGCATGATATCACACGCCTTTGTGGCAGTTCCCACAAAGACAGGCAGTACCCCCGTCGCCATAGGGTCGAGAGTGCCGCCGTGCCCCAGTCTTTTTATCCGTAGTATGCCGCGGAGCTTCGCCACAACATCAAAGGAGGTGAAGTCCTGCGGTTTATTGACGCAAAGGATACCGTTCATCAGCCCAGCGCCCTTTCAACAGCTTCGATGAGCTGTTTTTTCGCGTCCTCAAGGGGACCGTCTATGGTGCAGCCTGCTGCCTTTGCGTGACCGCCGCCGCCGATGAGCTGGCATATAGCCGAAACGTTCACATCGTTTGCGGAGCGGAATGAGCATTTGTAAACTCCGTCCTCGCGCTCGCGCATGAGAATGCCCACCTCTGTGTTTTCCAGCTGTATGGTCAGAGGTGCGAAGCCCTCAAGCTCCTCCATAGAAACTCCCATGTCCTTCATCATATCCTGCGTTATGGCAGCAATAGCCAGCTTTCCGTCCAGGCAGTACTCCATGAGCTCGTTGACCTTAGCCTCAAGCTTCAGTCTGCCCATGGACTTGACGTCGAACATATAGCGGTTTATCCTTGCGAAGTTGATATCGTAGCTGCGCATCATTTCCGCCGCTATCTCGTGAGCGCGGGGAGTGGTGCAGTCGTACTTGAAGCAGCCCGAATCCGTGGATATTCCTGTATAAAGGCACATAGCGCAGTGCCTTGTTATCTTTACGCCCATGTACTGCGCAAGGTCATAGATTATCTCGCAGGCAGCAGTGGCGTCGCCGCGGAGGAGAGTTTTCTCCGCGTAGTTCTTATTTGAAATGTGATGGTCGATGCAGAGCTGCACCTTGCCACCGTAGATTTCCTTATAGTCGCCCATAAGGTTCTCGTCGGCGATGTCAACAGCGATTATGGTCTTAGGCTCGAAGTCCTCTCCTGCTCCCTCACTTGTGAGGAATCCGTAACGTGCAGGGAAGCCGTCGTGGCAGACCACTCTGCTCCTTATACCCATCTGAGCAAGTATATCCTTCAGACCGAAGCCTGCTCCTATGCAGTCGCCGTCGGGGTTGCGGTGAGTGATTATCACCGCGTCCTGGCAGTTTCTGAGGAACAGCTCAGCCTCACTGAAACCGATGAACATACCCCGCCCTCCTTACAGAAGCTCGTGGAGCTTTTTGCTTATCTCCGCACTTCTCTCTATGGAGTTGTCGGCGATGAAGCTGAGCTCGGGAGCCTTGCGCATTTTGAGGCGGTGGAAAAGTTCCCTCTTGATGAAGCCTGCTGCGCTTTTCAGCCCCTCAACAGACTCCTTTGACCGCTCCATGCCCTCAAAGCTGGAAACATATATCTTACAGCTTGACATATCCCCTGACAGGTCAGCTCTCACGATGGTGAGCATCTTGTCTATCCTGGGGTCCTTGAGCTCGCGGAGAATGGCGGTCATTTCCCGTTTTATATCTTCAGCCATGCGGCTGTTCTTGAAATTAGGCATTATATTCCTTTCTGTCGTCAGAGATTTACAGTAAAGCCACTCCCTGATGATTCTTCATGCTTATCAGACTCGGCAGCTTTTTCCTTCTTCGCGGAAGTCTTCTTAGCTGACTTCTTTGAAGCAGTCTTCTTTGCGCTCTTTTTGGCAGGAGCCTTCTTTGCGGGCTCTGCTGCGGCTTCCTCTGCCTTTGGCTCGACAGCCTCGGGCTTGGGCTCCTCAGCATTCTCCTCCTCGAAGAAGCCTGCACCGAACATCTCGGCTGAGAAAGCCTCGTCCTCGGCGCTTCGGCTGTAGTCGGGAATATCCTCGTCGCCTTCTTCGCTGTAGTATATATCGGCATAGTTGCCGTACTCAGGCTCCAGCTCCACGTCGCGGACAGGGCGCTCGATGCCCATAAGGTCGTCTGTGTATTCCTCGGGCTCCTCCATTGCGCTGCACTGACCGAGAAGTATCTTCTTTACCGATTCAAAGAAGAATATGTCGATAGGTCCGAAGTCGTCCCATGCCAGTGCCTCGTTGCAGTACTGCAGCATATCCGCAGTACTCATTCTGCTGTTATCCATAAGAAATTCCCCCTTTATCATTGATAGAAAATAGTTGTCAGTTAATCTTCACGGTATTCCTCGACGATGTAGGTCTCGAAGATGTCGCCTTCCTTGACGTCGCTGAACTTCTCAAGGCTGATACCGCACTCGTAGCCGTCTGCGACCTCCTTGACATCGTCCTTGAAACGCTTGAGACCTGCGATCTCGTCATCTGCGATTATTATTCCGTCTCTTACTACACGTACCTTGCTTCCTCTTGTCACCTTGCCGCTGAGAACGTAGCTTCCTGCTACCATACCAACGTTGGAGATCTTGTATACCTGACGTACCTCAACACGGCCCAGCTCTACCTCGCGGAGCTTGGGAGCCAGCATACCCTTCATAGCGGTGCCGATCTCCTCGATAGCGTCATAGATGATACGATAGAGTCTGATGTCAACGCCGTCGCGCTCGGCATTCTCAGCCGCAACAGGATCGGGTCTTACGTTGAAGCCGACGATGATAGCATTTGAAGCACTTGCCAGCATAACGTCGCTCTCCTTAACGGCACCGACAGCACCGTGGATGACTCTTACTCTTACCTCGTTGTTTGAGAGCTTCTCCAGCGACTGCTTTACAGCCTCAACAGAGCCCTGAACGTCAGCCTTGACAACGATGGGGAGCTCCTTGATCTCGCCCTCTGCGATCTGGCTGAACAGGTTGTCAAGAGTTACCTTGCGGTAAGCGTTGAACTGCTCCTGCTTCTGCTCGTGCTTTCTCTGCTCAACAAGCTCTCTTGCCAGTCTCTCATCCTCAACAGCGTTGAAGGTATCGCCTGCGCTGGGGACCTCGGCAAGACCTGTGATCTCAACAGGAACGGAAGGACCTGCGGACTTTACAGTTCTGCCCTTGTCGTTGGTCATTACGCGGACTCTGCCCACAGCAGTACCTGCGATGAGGACATCGCCCTGTTTGAGAGTACCGTTCTGAACGAGAAGTGTAGCGATAGGACCTCTTCCCTTGTCAAGACGTGCCTCGATGACAGTACCCTTTGCAAGCCTGTCAGGATTTGCCTTGAGCTCCTTGACCTCGGCAACAAGAAGAACGTTCTCCAGAAGTTCATCTATGCCCTCGCCTGTCTTTGCGGATACAGGAACGCAGATAACATCGCCGCCCCAGTCCTCGCAAACGAGATCATACTTTGTGAGCTCTTCCTTGATACGGTCGGGGTTAGCGCCCTCCTTATCCATCTTGTTGATGGCAACGATGATGGAAACTCCGGCAGCCTTCGCGTGGTTGATGGACTCAACTGTCTGGGGCATGATACCGTCGTCTGCGGCAACAACGAGGATAGCTATATCCGTGATATTTGCACCTCTTGCACGCATTGAGGTGAATGCCTCATGTCCGGGAGTATCCAGGAACGTGATGTCCTGACCGTTGATGTTTACCTGATAAGCACCGATATGCTGTGTGATACCGCCAGCCTCGCCTGCGGCAACATGAGCATTTCTGATACGGTCAAGGATAGAGGTCTTACCGTGGTCAACGTGACCCATAACGACTACAACGGGGCAGCGGGGCTGGAGGTTTGTATCATCATCGTCGGTATCGTCGATAAGACGCTCCTCAATGGTAACGATAACTTCCTTCTCTACCTTTGCGCCCATTTCCTCAGCTACGAGAGAAGCTGTATCAAAGTCTATCTCCTGATTGATGGAAGCCATTACGCCCAGCTTCATCAGCTGCTTGATGACCTCGGTAGCGGCAGCCTTGAGACGTGTAGCCAGCTCGCCGACTGTTATGGTATCGGGGATGAGCACCTTCAGCTGCTGCTTTCTTGCTCTCTCCAGCTCCAGTCTCTTGAGCTTCTCAGCCTCCGACTCCTTCTTGGAGAACTGCTGGCGGTTCCTCTGAGCCGACTTCTGATTGATCTTCTGCTTCTTTGAGGAATAGTTGTCGTTCTTATGCTTGTTTGAGGTAGCCATCTGGTCGTATCTCTCGTTGTACTTGTCGAGATCAACGTAGCTTCCCCTTGTGTCGACTGTTCTGCGCTGAGTTGAGGTCTGAGCGGTCTCAGAGCTGATAGTGGCGTTGAACTTTGTTCTCTCGCCTCTGTCCTGAGCCTTTGCCTGCTCCTTCTTCTTGTCCTTTTTCTTATCCTGCTTCTTGGGCTCCTGAGCCTTTTCCTCGGCAGGCTTTTCCTCAGCCTTTACGGGAGCGGTCTCCTGCTTCTTTTCGGGCTCTGCTTTCTTCTCGGGAGCAGCTTCCTGTTTCTTCTCGGGCTCAGCCTTCTTCTCGGGAGCAGCCTCCTGCTTCTTCTCGGGCTCTGCCTTCTTTACGGGAGCTGCCTCCTGCTTCTTCTCGGGCTCTGCCTTCTTTGCGGGAGCAGCCTCCTGCTTCTTCTCGGGTTCTGCCTTCTTTGCGGGAGCTGCCTCCTGCTTCTTCTCGGGTTCTGCCTTCTTTGCGGGAGCAGCCTTTTTCTCTTCCTTCTTCTCGGCAGGCTTCTTAGCTGCGGGAGCCTTCTTCTCCTTGGGAGCCTCCTCCTTTGCGGGACGGGGATCGTTCTTTGAGTTGAAGTAGTCATTCAGCGAGCTTACCGAATAGCGGTCCTTGGTATAGTGTTCCAGAAGGGAATTCATCTCCTCCTCGGTGAGCGAAGAACCTGTTTTCTTCTTGTTATCGCCCTTTTCCGCGAAGAAGTCGATGAGCTCCTGTGAAGGAACGTTGAAATCCTTTGCAGCGTCGCTTAACTTTATCTTTTTTGCCATAGGCTTTATTACCTCCAGTTTTGTCTGCCGCCCGCGGCGGCATCAATGTAAGATTGTTCTCATATAACCATCTATATCAACGCATTACTGCGGTCCGTCGGATAATATCTTTCCGAAGCCGTCTGCGAATCCCTTGTCCGTCACTGCTATGACGGCGGTCTCCTTGCCCCAGAGCCTGCCGATATCGGCTTTTGTCAGCTCTGTTGCGAAGTGTCTCATGCTGTATTTTTTGCAGTGGAAGTCCACTTCCTTGACGGTCTTCTCCGAAGCGTCGGCGGCTGTAAGTATGCAGTGTGCAGTGCCGTTTTTCAGTGTTTCCACTGCGCTGTCGAAGCCCTTGACGACTCTGCCTGCCTTTATGCAGATACCCAGCAGATCAGCTGTCCTGCGGGCCTTCACTGAGTTCACTCAACATCGCCTCGTAAACGCTTTCTTCTATCCTGCATGAGAACGATTTCTCGAAGCGTCTTGCCTTTCTCGCCTTCTCAAGACATTCCGTGCTGCGGCAGATGTAAGCACCTCTGCCTGCTGCCTTGCCCCTGAAGTCCAGGCTTATGTCTCCCTCGGGGGACTTTACCACGCGGATCAGCTCCATCTTGGGCTTCATCTCTCCGCAGCCGAGACACATTCTCATGGGTATTTTTCTTGGCTTCATAATTATTCCTCAGTCTGGGGAGCAGCTTCCTCAGCAGTCTCCTCAGCCTTAGCCTCCTCAGCAGTCTCCTCGGCAGCAGCCTCAGCATCGGCTGTTTCCTCTGCGGGAGCCTCTGTGTTCTCCTCTTCCTCAGCAGGAGCTGTCTCGAATACGGGAGCCACGAAGTCGGGGCTCATCTCGGGAGCCTCCTCGCCTGTGAGGTTATCGAACTGGGGCTTGATGTCGATCTTGAAGCCTGTGAGCTTTGCAGCCAGCTTCGCGTTCTGACCCTTGTTGCCGATAGCCAGTGAGAGCTGATTGTTGGGAACGATAACTGTGCAGGCCTTCTCCTCCATGGAGGTGATGACTGTCTTGAGCACCTCAGCAGGAGCAAGAGCTCTTGCGATGAATTCCTCGGGCACCTCGCTCCAGGGGATAATGTCTATCTTCTCACCGCTGAGTTCATTTACAACAGCGGTTATTCTTGAACGCTTGGGACCTATGCAGGCGCCTACAGCGTCAACGTTCTCGTCCTTGGACCATACAGCAATCTTTGTTCTTGAGCCTGCCTCACGGGAGATGGACTTCACCTCAACGGTGCCGTCATATATCTCGGGGACTTCCTGCTCAAAGAGTCTCTTTACCAGGTCCTTGTGTGTACGGGAGATCTTTACGACAGGCTTCTTGTTCTTGCCGATGATGCCTGTGATGTAAACCTTAACGGACTTTCCTTCCTCCAGGTTCTCACCGGGGATCTGCTCGTTGCGGAAGAGATAGAGCTCAGTTCCGTCGTAAACAACGGTAACAGTACCTCTGCCGGGTTCTACCTGAGAAACCTTGGCTGTGATGCACTCATGCTCCTTCTGCTCGAACTTGCTGAGCATCTGCTCGCGGTTGATCTCTCTCAGGTCGCCCTTGATGGACTGCTTGGCGGAAAGAGCTGCCATTCTGCCCAGCTTGGAGATATCCAGCTCCTTGAGGATAGTTCCGCCGACAACGGCATTGGGGTCCATTGTCTTGGCAACGTCGATATTTACCTCGTTGACATCGATAGGCTCGTCGTCAATGATATCCTGGCGGATATACATCTCGAACTTCTTGGTCTTGGGGTCGATCTCGACGGAAATCCTCTCCTCGCTGTGAGGATAGGCTCTTCTTGCCGCCTTGAGCATAGCCGACTTTACCTTATCGATGAGAAGCTCGGTCTCAACGCTGTTTTCCTCTCCAAGAGCCTCAAGCGCCTTGAAAAAGTCCTTATTCATGTTCATGTCTGTAAATTCCTCCAATATATTATATTTTGTTTTTTTACATTTCAGAAATCGAGATAGAGCTTTACGAAAGCAATATCCGATAACGGGAATTTCTTTTCATCTCCGCTTTCGAGGACGACGGTAACGCCCTCCCTGTCAGCACCTGCAAGCTGTGCGACTATTTCTTTCTCGCCGTCCACAGCCCTGATGAAGCGTATCTTCACCTTGTCGCCGCAGCAGACCTCGAAGTGTTCCTCCTTGACCAGCTCGCGCTCCAGACCTGCCGAGCCCACCTCAAGCATATAGCTCTGAGGGATGGGATCCTTCTCGTCGAGGATATCGCTTATGGGAGCATTGGCGCGTTCACAGTCCGCAATGGTAATGCCCTCGTCCTGGTCGATGAACACGCGAAGATACCACATAGCGCCTTCCTTTTCGTAGCAGACGTCCCAGAGGTAGTAGCCAAGCTCATCGGTGATGGGCTTGATAAGGTCATAGACCTTCTGCTCGGTACCGCCGAATTTCTTGAATTTCATAGGCAGTTTTTCCCGATATATCGGGTTTCTCCTTTCTCTGTAAAGTAATAGTCCCAATATAAATACTAAAGACCGGAAGGCTTCCGGTCTTTGGGTTTACTATCATCATCAACTATTATATCACGGTTTTCGCAAAAATCAAGTGTTTTTCGGAATTTTTTTCAAAAATTCCCGATTTTTTACGGACAGTAATCGCACAGCCGGCCGCGGCAGTCCCCATGCGCCGCAAAAAAGTCCCTTTACAGGCGATATTTCGCAGAGTCTATTGACAATCCCGTCTCTGTATGATATAGTTTATGTAACTATTCTAAGATAAACGAGGTGCGAACCATGAAAGCTCTGAAAATAATACGCAGCATAGTCCTTGTAATACTCCTCCTGGCGGTCATCGCCGCGCTGGCGCTGTTCCTGTATCTGCGCAGGGACATAAAGACTCTCCGCAGCGTGAAAAACGAGGGCAACGGAGCCTACACCATGGACTACGCCGGCGACTACAAGCTGGACAAGTTCCTGAAAACAGGCGCCGAGAACGATGAGGAGCTCTACTCATTCATTCAGAAGGAGCTGATGCACGGCCTTTCCCCCGACGGGGACACTCCCAGCGCCGCCTGCACCGCCTTTGTGGCGCGCAATGACAAGGGCAACGTGATATTCGGCAGAAATTTCGACTTTGACACCTCCCCCTTCATGCAGGTATACACCCACCCAAAGGACGGCTATGCCTCGGTATCCACCGTGCCGCTGCTTGCCGTTGGCTTCGACAAGCGGCACTCTCCCACAGACGGCTTATCCAGGGAGAACATACCGCTGCTGGCAGTTCCTTATTTTGCCTGCGACGGAATGAACGAAAAGGGCGTTTCCGCGGCTCTGCTGGTAGTTCCCGTAGTATCCACAGTATACGATGAGAACAAGGTCTCAATGAACCAGACTGTCGCCATAAGGCTCATACTTGACAAGGCGGCAACTGTTGACGAGGCGGTGGAGCTTCTGGGACAGTATAACGTCTACTTCAGCAATAATCTGAAGTCCCACATACTCATAGGCGACGCAGAGGGCAATTCCGTTATCGTGGAGTACTACGACGGCGCACTGCAGGCTGTTACCTCCGCTGAGGACCATCAGATAGCCGCCAACCACATCGCCTATAATAACGAGAATATATTTGAGTCCCCTGACTCTCTCACAAGGCAGGAAGCCGTAGAGCAGGTCATCACAGACAGCGGCAACAGGCTTGATATGCAGACCTGTCAGGAGCTTCTCAACGCTGTGGGGCTCTACAACAGGGACAAATCCGAAAGGCTCCAGTGGTCGGTGGTGTACGACCTCACCGACAGGAGCGGCAGGATATGGCCCCGCCGCAACAGCAGTGCTTCATGGGACTTCACCGTCAGTGAAAAATAAGCGCCAACATATACAGCGGACGCCCGATGGTTGTCCCTGCAAACAAGCATAAAAAAAGACGTTTCCGAAGAAACGTCTTTTTTCTTTATGTTCAGCCCTTGAGCTCAACTCGTCTTATCTTGCCGCTGATAGTCTTGGGAAGCTCGTCCCTGAACTCAACGATACGGGGATACTTGTAAGGAGCGGTGTGCTTCTTGACATAGTCCTGTATCTCCTTTTTCAGCTCGTCCGTACCCTCTGTGCCCTTGACAAGCACGATGGAAGCCTTTACCACCTGACCTCTTACCGGGTCGGGAGCCGCACTTACGCCGCACTCCAGAACATATGGGAGCTCCATGATAACGCTCTCAATTTCAAAGGGTCCGATACGGTAGCCCGATGACTTGATAACGTCATCCACTCTGCCCACATACCAGAAATAGCCGTCCTCGTCCTTCCAGGCAGTATCGCCTGTGTGGTAGAGACCGTCGTGCCATACCTCCTTGGTCTTTTCGTCATCATTGTAGTAACCGAGGAAGAGTCCGCAGGGAGTATTCTTGTCCGTGCGGATAACTATCTCGCCTGTCTCGCCTGTCTTGACGGGCTTGCCGTCAGGGTCAACGATGTCCACATCGTAGAGAACGCTGGGCTTGCCCATAGAGCCGGGACGGCAGGTCATGCCCACGAAGTTTCCGATGGAAAGTGTGGTCTCGGTCTGACCGAAGCCCTCCATGAGCTTTACTCCCGTAGCCTTGAGGAACTGATTGTATACCTCGGGGTTGAGAGCCTCGCCTGCAACGGTCGCATACTTGATTGAGCTCAGGTCGTACTTTGAAAGGTCCTCCTTGATGAAGAAGCGGTACATTGTGGGAGGGGCGCAGAATGTGGTTATATTGTACTTCTTGAACATTGGAAGTATCTTGTGTGCGTCAAAGCGGTCGAAGTCATAAACGAACACGCAGGTCTCGCTGAGCCACTGTCCGTAGAGCTTGCCCCAGAGCGCCTTTCCCCAGCCGGTGTCTGAAATGGTGAAGTGGAGACCGTTGGGGTCTACGTTATGCCAGTAACGTGCAGTGATGAAGTGACCGAGAGCGTACTTGTGGCTGTGTGTAGCTATCTTGGGGTAGCCCGTAGTACCCGATGTGAAGAACATGAGATTGGGCTCGCTTCCGCAGGAGAGCTTTTCGGGGTCTGTGGGGCGATCGAAAACGTCGCTGAACTCCGACATCTCCTTGTCGAAATCAGCCCAGCCCTCGCGCTCGCCGTGAGCCATCATCTTTATGAGGCTGATACCCAGCTCCTCCTCGGCAAGGTCCACCTGATGAGCAACGTCGCCGTCGCCTGTACATACGATAGCCTTGACGCCTGCCGCCTTGAAGCGGTATGTGAAGTCATGCTGCACCAGCTGATTAGTTGCGGGAATAACTATTGCGCCTATCTTGTGAAGGGCAAGGATGGAGAACCAGAACTGATAGTGTCTCTTGAGCACCAGCATAACTCTGTCGCCCTTCTTTATTCCCTTTGACAGGAAATAATTCGCGGTCATATTGGAGTACTTCTTCATATCGGCGAAGGTAAACCTTCTCTCGGACATATCGTTGCCCACATAGATGAGAGCCTCCTTGTCGGGACATTTCGCCGCAAGAGCGTCCACCACATCGAAGCCGAAGTTGAACTTCTCCTCGTTGATGAAGCTTATGCCCGTAAGTGAGCCCATGGTGTCGGTCTCAAGCTTTATGAAGTTATCGGCAACGGGGTCCTGAATGTGAGCAAGGTCGAAGTTGGTAACTCCGGGAAGGATAACGGGGTCAAGGTTGGAGATAGCGTGCTGAGGCTGCTTCTCGCCGCATACGATAGCGTAGAACTTGCACTCCTTACCGCCCACAGCCCACTCGTCATGGGGCTCGGAGCTGTCGTAGTAAATGGAGTCGCCCTCGTTGAGTATCTCCACATTGTCGCCTACCTGAACCTTGAGCTGACCGCTGATGACAATATCCATTTCCTGACCCTCATGGGTATGGGGGTGAGGAACTCTGAACTCCTCGTCAACATAGGGAATGGTAACGAGGAATGGCTCTGCTATCTTGTTGCGGAACTTGGGCGCCAGTCTCAGGTAGCTCAGACCCTTTCTTCTGGCGATGGGAAGGCCCTCGCCTGCTCTTGTTATGTCATAGCTCCTGATATGGGGAGACTCGCCCTCCATAAGGTCTGTTATCTCGACACCGCAGGCATTTGCGAACTTGTATATGAAGCTGAAGCTGAAGTCCTTTGCGCCGCCCTCATAAGCCAGGTACTCATAGGAAGAAACACCTATCTTGTCAGCCATTTCCTTGGGAGACAGACCTACCGACTCACGGGTGAGCTTTATTCGCTCGGCGACCTCTCTCATTTTTAATTCGGGATCAAACATACTGCTCATTTAAAGCCTGCTCCTTTCAATATATTATAAGATCAAAAAAGGCGGAGACCGCCTGTGTTTACATATTTTTAATTATATCACTGCCATTTCCCGTTGTCAATGCCTTTATGTAATGAGAAGGAAAGCTGCATACGCGGAAAAGCTCCTCTCATCAGCCATGCGGCGGCTCTGAGAGGAGCTTTCATATATTATTAAATCCCTGTTCTATCCCTATATATCATTTATCATGCAAAAAGCATCATTGTATCAATTTGCTCTGCGGAATTCGCCGAGCTCTTTGTAAAAGCAGGGACCGGCAGGACCTGACGGTCTGGGACGGGGGGATTATGACAATGATCCATGGATCATCATCGGGAACGGGAAAAGGTTTAAAGTGTACCCCAAACCGTGGACAAAATTTTGCAACCATGGACAGATAAAATGAACCCTGCCTGATGCAATTGCTCATGATAGATATGCTGTTCTTAGATTCCGAA
>Ga0208040_1000482_pt1 | contig 47001 bp, 38 predicted proteins | sample AD_UKC083_MetaG_FD_184431 | JGI IMG/M metagenome (GOLD analysis project Ga0208040, IMG submission 184431) | Active sludge microbial communities of municipal wastewater-treating anaerobic digesters from USA - AD_UKC083_MetaG (SPAdes) (version 2) | ecosystem: Engineered > Bioreactor > Anaerobic >...
GGTCAGGGGCAGGGGCAGGGGCAGGGGGGACAGGGACGGGGGCAGGGGGAGAGATCAGATTTGCCACCCTGTTCACTTTGCTTAGGCTGTAAGGAACAGGGTGGGAACGTTGGGTTTACAGGGATTTTTTACAGAAGAACCAGTCGGTGCACTCGTAGCCTTCTTTCATTCTGGCTTCGGCGCCGGCTACGGTCGCTGGCGGGGGAACGATGACCTTGTCGCCAGGCTTCCAGCCCTCTGGGGTTGCCACTGCGTGCTTGTCGGAAGTCTGCAGAGCCTCGACCAAGCGCAGGAACTCCGGAATTGAACGGCCATTGGACATCGGATAATAGACCATGGCTCGCAGGATGCCCTTATCATCAATGATAAAGGTGGCACGAACAGCAGATGTGTTACTGGCACCAGGCTGAATCATTCCGTAGGACTGAGCAATGCGCATCGACAAGTCATCAATGATTGGGAAGTTGATCTCAACGCCAAATTTTTCCTTGATGGTGCGAACCCATGCAACGTGGGAATGCACACTGTCAATTGACAGACCAAGCAGCTCTGTGTTCAGCTTCTGGAACTGAGGATAAGCCTTTGCAAAGGCGATAAACTCGGTTGTGCAGACAGGGGTAAAGTCCGCTGGATGTGAAAACAGCACCAGCCATTTGCCTTTATAGTCCGCCAAAGTTTTGGGACCATGGGTAGTGTTGGCACTAAAATCTGGAGCTGGTTTATTCAGTTGAGGGAAAACCAAGGTTTCTTGCAGATCAGACATGTTTCATCCTCCAATATTCAAATAAAAACAAAATATTGCCTTCACCAATGAAGGTGACTATCAAACGGCTTCCCTATAATTGGCACCCCCACTGAACTTGTCAATAGCTCAAACAAATTTTCCTGCCCCTGTCCCTGTCCCACCAGCTCCTGCCCCCGCCTCCTGCCCAACCATACGGCCTTGCACTTGCGGTGAATAGTTGGCATAATCGCTGCATGATTTGCGGTGATTGTTTTTACATCTGGCAGAGTAAGGATTGGCCTGATTGGCAGTTTGATTTGGCTGCGGTTGCTGGTCCGCTGGCCGAGGTTAGTCTTTTGCAGGGCCGATTGTTGGGGCGATTGGCTGGTGTTGGCTTGGGTTTGCAAAAGCAGGCTGATTTGGAAATTCTGACGAATGAGGTTGTTAAATCCAGTGAAATTGAGGGGGTACGGCTTGATATTCAGTCGGTTCGTTCTTCGATTGCCTTGAAACTTGGGGTGGACATAGGTGCACTGGCACCGAGTGACAAATACACTGATGGCGTCGTTGACATGGTTTTGGATGCAACCAGCAACTATATGGAGGCACTTACTTTGGAAAGGCTGCTTGGTTGGCATCGAGCCTTGTTTCCCTCTGGCTATTCCGGGATGTTCAAAATTACTGTTGGTGCATTTCGTAAGGATGTGACTGGCCCTATGCAGGTGGTGTCTGGTCCGGTGGGAAGGCAAAGAGTGCATTTTGAGGCACCGCCTGCAGAACGTTTAGAGGTCGAAATCCAACAGTTTCTTGACTGGGTTAATAGCGAACAGGGGCTTCATCCACTAATCAAAGCTGGTTTGGGGCATCTTTGGTTTGTGACTTTGCATCCCTTTGAGGATGGCAATGGCAGGATCGCTAGGGCGATTGGGGATATGCTGCTTGCGCGGGCGGACAATAGCCCGCATCGTTTTTACAGCCTTTCAAGCCAAATCCAACGTGAGCGTAAAAGTTACTACGATATTTTGGAGTCTACTCAAAAGGGTTCGATGGATGTAACAAACTGGCTTTTTTGGTTTTTAGACACATTGAACAAGGCCATCGCGGGCGCATTTGCCGATCTTGAGTCTGTTTTGACAAAGGCCAGGTTCTGGCAGCATTGGGCATTAGTTTCGCCCCGGCTAAATGCACGTCAAATCAAGATGTTAAATATGCTGTTGGAAGGCTTTAAGGGTAAGCTGACTACCAGCAAATGGGCAATCATCAACAAGTGCTCTCAAGACACTGCGTTGCGCGATATCAACGACTTGGTATCCCTTGGAATCCTGCAAATATCAAAGGAAAAAGGACGCAGCACCAGCTACTTGCTGGCAGAACTTCCATAACCCCGGCCCTGTCCCTGAACCTGACCCTGCTAGTACATCTGTTCTGGCTCCTGATTGTTCGATCTTTTCTGCGTTTTATCTCTTCGTTACAGTTTAAAAACATGTCCGGGGGCATCCTTCCGGACCCAAAATCTCCCGTAGCCACCCCGACTGTCGGCAACTCCCGATAGCGCCCTCCAGGATTGCCCCCGGACCATGTTGCTGGGTGCCCTCTCGACCTCTTTTTAGCTCCAAATTCTGCTAAACAGCACAATCGTCTTCCATCCCTACCTCCTGCCCCCAAGCCCCCGCCTCAATCATCCAATAAGCCTTCAAACAGGGCGCTGCTTAGGTAACGTTCACCGGAGTCTGGCAGGATTACCACGATGGTTTTGTTTGCGAACCTGGGCTCATAGGCTAGCTTTATTGCTGCTGCGGTGGCCGCTCCGCTTGAGATTCCGGCTAGGATGCCTTCTTCCTTGGCCAAGCGTCGCGCCATTTCCATTGCCTCATCGCTTGACACAGTCATGACCTGGTCAATCAGGGGCAGATCCAGATTCTTTGGTACAAATCCAGCTCCAATCCCTTGGATTTTATGGGGGGCGGGTTCCAGTTTTTGATTGGCTAAAGTCTGGCTGATTACTGGGCTTTCCTCTGGTTCGACTGCAACACAGTGTACTGACTTCTTTTGGTCCAGTTTTAGATACCTTGAAACCCCGGTAAAAGATCCACCGGTGCCGATGCCGCTGACATAGACGTCAACCTCGCCTTGGGTGTCGTTCCAGATCTCTGGCCCTGTAGTCGCTCGGTGGATCGCTGGATTGGCAGGGTTTGAAAATTGGTCTGGCATGAAGGTCCGTTCAGGATTGGCCTTGACGATTTCGTGCGCCGCTTCGATGGCACCTTTCATTCCAAGCGCAGCCGGCGTTAAAACCAGGTTTGCCCCAAGCACCTTTAGCAGCCTGCGCCTTTCTAAGCTCATGGAATCTGGCATAGTAATCGTGATCTTGTAGCCCCTGGAAGCAGCAACAAAGGCCAGTGCAATCCCAGTATTGCCAGAAGTGGGCTCTACGATTTCGATTCCTTGCTTAAGCTTGCCGCTTTTTTCGGCATCCCAGATCAAAGATGCGCCAACGCGGCACTTGACCGAAAATGCTGGATTGCGGCTTTCAATCTTTGCCAAAACCTTTGCCGTGGTGTCTCCAACAACGCGATTTAACTGAACAAGTGGTGTCTTGCCGATTGACAGTGAATTGTCTGTAAAAATCTGGCTCATCATTAACTCCTAGTTAGATATAATTGACCCAAATGGTCAAGTCAGTAAAGTTTATTTTTGCTGTAATTTCCTGTCAATAACACAGCTGCAAACATCAATCGATTCGCGTAGTTAACCTAGTAAACTCATCACAATGGGCTTAACAGCTTTGTTAAACGTCACAGGCTCTCCTTCAAAATCCTCCCACATATAGGTGAAGTAATCGAAGGTATGGGTATTTTTGCTGTAGTTTATTAAAGGTACCGGCCCAAATTCCTCGACGGAAATGTAAGCCTCGGCATTGGGTGGAGCCCCTAGCCGTTTGAACATCCCAACAAGTTTGAACACCTTGCGAAAATCATTGAATAATTTTACCTGAGAAGGATACTCATCGATCATCGCCATTTTGATGTCCAACTCTTGCTGGGTCAGGCGCAGCTTGATGCGTTGCCCTTTGTACAGAGGGTGAAAACGCATGGCCACCAAAATCATGTACTCGTAGGCAGGCATGTGGTAAAAGGCGGGCCGCTTACCAGTTTCCAGCGCCAAGCGGTCAACCGCCAACTTGGCACATACATGGGTGATGTCGTGTTCTGGATGCCCTCCTTGCCAAGCCAGGGTGAAAACGGCGTCTGGGCGCACTTGTAGAACAGCATCGATGACCCGATCCCGAATATTACGGAAATATGGCATCGCTTCACCAAGTGAAGCATCACCTGAATTAACGCGGCTCATCCATCGATATGTTTCCACCTCTGAAACATCCAAGCAGCCAATCGAAGATTGTGGCACCCCAGCCAAAGCAACTGAATTCACCCCTTCCTGTTTGCGGATTTCCCCGTAATCGTGCGGCGATTTATCGCTTTCAAAATACAAGCCGTCACTGTTTGTAACCCAAAGCACCCGTTTGTCGCCCTGCAGTCGCTGCAGTAATCCAGCGGTGGGGATTTCGTCATCGTGGTGAGCCAAAAGAAATAGTGGTCGCTCAAATTGGGAAATTTGGGCCATGAACTGCTCACCAGCCCTAAACGGATCACTTCTGGACATGATTGTCTCCTGCTAAGCTAGATTATGGTGCCATCAGGTATCACGGCGTCTCTTGGGATAACCACGATGCCATCTCGGATGTAGTAGCTGTCACCCTTGTAATCGGGATGGCCGCTTTTGCTGGTAATAATGACATTGCTGCCAATTCTGGCGTTTCTATCAATGATTACATCTTCCAAAATCGAATTTTCGCCCACCCCAAGATCGATGCCCGGACTATCGTTCTCGGCTCCAGGTTTTACCCGCTCTCCATCAAAGTAGTCGGCGCCCTGCATGACAACTCTTTTAAGCTTGGCCCCCTTGCGCACCTTGGATCTCAGCCCAATTACTGAATCCTCAATTATCGCCCCAATTATGCGTGACCCCTCGGAAACCATGCTGTTGCGAATCTGCGATTCGATAATCTGGGCCGGTGGCAGTGACCTAGTTCTTGTAAAGATTGGCCATTTTGGGGTGTACAAAGCAAATGGCGGATCTGGCTGGACCATCGCCATGTGTGCATCAAAGAATGACCTGATGGTTCCAATGTCCTCCCAATGCCCGCTGAAAGGATAGGCCTGCAGTTTGCGGACACCAACGGACTGTGGCAGAACCTCTTTGCCAAAATCCATGATGGTTTTGTCTGACAAGGCCTCAATCAAAGTCTGTGGCCTGAAGGCGTAGATTCCCATAGAGGCCAAGAACCGCTCTTCACCTGAGCTTTTATCGCTGGCGCTCAAAAGGTTTTCTGGTGCCCTGAATTTTTCCAATATCGCCGGATCCTGGGGTTTTTCAACAAATTCAACGACGTTTCTATCTTCATCAGCCCTAAGTAAACCCATTCTTGGAGCATCAACTCGTGGAACTGGCTGCACTGCAACTGTTATGTCGGCATTATTCGCCCAGTGCTGCGCAAGCATCAGTTCGTAGTCCATCCTGTAAAGATGGTCGCCAGACAAAATCAAGACAGTGTCAGGATTATAATCCAACGCATGGTGCAGCGAGCCTCGAACGGCGTCTGCAGTTCCTTGGAACCAAGATTCGTTTTCCTGGGTCTGCTCAGCCGCCAGGATCTCAACGATGCCGTTTGAAAACGCATCAAAGCGATAAGTCTGCATCAGGTGCCTGTGCAGACTGGTGGATTGGAACTGCGTGATTACAAAGATCTTATTGATCCCCGAATGGATGCAGTTCGAAACGGTGATGTCGATCAGTCGATACTTGCCTGCGACGCCAACAGCAGGTTTTGACCTGACAGCGGTCAGCGGATGCAGCCTGGTACCACGACCTCCACCTAGAATCAGTGCGATAGTGTTGTGTTTCATTTTGGGGGGCTCCAGTTATTACCAGCCCCTTTAATAGCAGGAATTTGTCGTAAGGTCGAGATGCTGGATCAAAAAAGTTAGGATTTCAGCCTCTTAAACGGGGTTTTTGCGGCGTGACACAATTACCAGCGCTAAAAGTACCAAAAGTGCTGTAGTTGCCCACGGGCCAGTTACATTTGAAGTCGCCATGCAAGATGAAGATTTCTTGGCTGGCTCATCGTTGGTGTCTGCTTCCGGCTCTGCCGAGTCTTCTTGTTCCCCCACATCATCAATCGCGTCAGTGCCGCCGCAGTCACGCTCGGTCCCAACACAGACGCCCTCAGAATTGCAACGGTCATCTACAGTACAGGGATTTCCATCGTCACAGGCTGTTCCTGGTTCAAAATAATCCAACAGACATTCTCCGTCTTTGCAAACGCCATCAGCACATTCAGACGATTCGCAACTCATTGGCACCCCAACACATTCTCCGTCATTACACTTGTCATCCACAGTGCATGGGTCTCCATCATCGCACTGAGCGCCTTCGTCGGATGGGGTGTAAATACAGCCGTCTTCACCACCACAGGCCACCGTATGACATTGGCGGTCATCACAGCTGTATTCGGTTCCGATGCAAACACCTTTGCGGTCGCACTTGTCATCCTTGGTACAAGCGTTTCCGTCATCACAAGGGGTGCCTCGGTCTTTCAAGGGCTTCGAGTACTCACCTGTTCTACGATTGCACTTGCCTTCGTTGACACATTGATCTTCTCCCGGACATATCACCGGGTCCAATCCAACACAAACGCCATCTATGCATTCATCCAAGCGAGTGCAGGCGTTTTTGTCGTCACAAGGGGTGTGGTCCTTGTGAACTGGGTACTCACAAAGGCCGGTGTCTAGGTTGCAGGTTCCCTCATCGTGACACTTTTCAGGGGCGGGGCATACAGCCGGCACTCTAAGGCACCAATCTTTGCATTCAGCATCATCCTGTCCGCATTGTGAAAGGCAGGCGTGGGCAGTGCCACAACCTTGTTCATCACTGCATACGCCTTCGTCACATACTTGAGCAGGCTCGCACTCTCCACATGTTCCCCCACAGCCATCGTCGCCGCAGTTTTTTTGGTAGCAGGCCTGGAAACGAAGGCAGATGTCAAATGAGATGGTTTCACCGATCTCTGAGATGTTGGAGATGTCTAAAGCAACTGTTTGGCCGTCCGACAAGAAGGGATAGGGGTCGGTTTCTGAATTTAATGCGGTTCGACCTTTATCCGCTGAAAACGCCGCATCGTTAATGTCGCCGTCACTGCTCGGAGAACCACCTGGCCGCAGCGTGTAAACTTCGTCAGGAGGTCCATCAGCATTTCCCATATACCTGGAGTTTATTCGGTGTACCAAAAGCCCAGAACCAGGTAGTGAAGATTCAAACAAGCCTTCAGCCAAACGATATTCCAAAATGAAAAACTGCCTCTTGTCACTAGGAACGGCGACTTTGTAGGCTTGGCCTGTTGGTTCGACCAGCGGATTAAGAGTGTATCTGCCACTAGTTGTTATTTCGGGGATGTCATCTATCCATCCGCCATAGCGGTGCTTCATCCATGCGCTCATGTGTTGTGGTGTAGAGGCGTCCCATTCCATTAAGTCCCATGGGCCAACAGGTCTAAATCCGTCGTGGTTGTAATGATAGAGATCGGGGGCGCCCAGGGTGTGAAAGAGTTCGTGGCATAACACGCCGACTTCTTTGCCATTATCGAGATAGTCAGCCATTAGCCAGTTATAGGAGAAGACATACAAATCATTTATACGCATAGGATCAGCAAGAAGCACCGACATGTGGGGCCACAAGAGTTCAGACCAACCATCAGGCCCTCCAGTTGTAATTACAACGACATTATCTACAAAACCATCGTTATCTCCATCGAGGTTCAGGTCAGGAGTGATTAGATGGGAGATCTCTTCCAGAGCAAGCCGGACCAGATTTTGTTCCCTTAATACCGCTTCGACCTCATCCTTATAGCCATTTGGGTTGGTAATCACATTGTATGGTCGATAGTAGGACCTTGGATGCTGTGATTGATAACTAAATATCTGGTCACCTTCAGGTTTTGGAAAAAAGTGGGTGACAACATCAAGCTTTTGGTAAGAAACCTCACGGTAATAGGCTCGAACAGACGGAGCTCCTTCCATGTCGTTAAACATTCTTTCAAACACTGACATGGGCTCAACGAATTCGTCTTCATCGGCAAATCTGACAAATACAACCACGTTATTAAGAATGCCAGTTAGTGGTGCGGACCTTAGCTGCATGGGTACGGCAGGTTCAAGATTCATCCGCTTTTGTTGGATCAATCTTGGGGATGGCAGCAAATTCGGTCTCAATCCAACCTTTATTGGATCAGAATGACCCACAAGCAGGTCGGTTGGAACCAGGGCCTCACCAATCTTGTCGGCGTAGACCAGCTTTCCATTAGTTGGATCCCGCAAGATGGTAAAACCGTTGGCATCATGCAGTCGGTTAAAGAACTCATCACCGCTGGCTAACAGATGCACAACCGTCCCATCAGGTTGGGTTTCAGTGACAGGATAGTTAAATATTGGTGCGGCTAGGGCAGGTTTTAGAAGCCCTGATGCCAGCAAGAAAACTGCTACAGTCCAGCTTGCCAAGCTAGTCCCTTTGCCTTGGATGAAATTCAAATTAAGCAAGGAGCGCTCCCCTGAAAGTCGGGCAGAGTTTATTCAATAGACTTGCCTTTGTCAGCTAAATACCCACTTTGGTAGGGACTTTGTTCATTTTTTAGGTGCACTTGTACTTAACATGGAGGAAATAATGGCTTTACTAGAATCTAAACCGGGAGCCTTAGGACAGACTTTGCCTGAATTCAAGTTGAACGACCCTTTTGGTAACAGTTATGCATCGAACGAACTAGCCGGCCCCAAAGGGTTGTTGATTGGCGTCACCTGTAATCACTGTCCTTATGCCAAGGCAGTGTGGGGGCGTTTAATTGATATTGCCGCGCAGGCGCTGTCACTTGGGATTAAAACAGTTGCAATCAATCCAAATCTAAACCCAGCCTATCCGGATGATTCGCCCGAGGCGATGAAGGCTGAGATAAAAATACGTGGAATCAATTTCCCTTATCTGGTTGATGAGGATCAGAGCGTTGCCAGGGAACTTGGGGCAGTTTGTACCCCTGAGTTCTTCTTGTACAACAGTCAAAACATTTTGGTCTATCATGGTCGCTTGGATGACAACTGGCAGGATGAAGCAAAGGTTACCCGTCAGGAGTTGCTGGAGGCTGTGAAGGCACTTGGCAGCGGGACTGTGATCGCTGAGGACCAACGGCCAGCCATGGGTTGTTCGATTAAGTGGGTGGAGTAGGGGCAGGGGCGGGAGCAGGGGCAGGGACGGGGGCTATTCAGGGACTGCTACAAACTCGATTTCATCTCCAAATTCAGCTCCGGCTTCAGGTGTTAGCCACTGGGCAGAGCCTGGGCTGTGGCGGATGAAAGTGTTTAAGAAGGCAGCGGTATACAGGTTGATCGCCTTTTGAGCTTCGCGGTAATCCCAGTTGTTTTCGGGATCGCAACCGTCCTTTAAGGCATCCTTGGCGTCACCCCATCGTTCCTGAAGTTCTTCGAGATTCATGCGGCACATGTCAGTAAAGGTGTAATGCCCTCCACGGTTTACGGTCAAAAACCACTTTGGTGGGCCCTGTTGTTCAAAGATGTCTGCCATGGATTCTTTATATCTCAAGGTCCTGTCCAGCCGGCCACCCATCATTAGGGTTGGGGTGTCAATCTCATATACTTTAGGACCTGAAAAGGCGCTTGATAAAAGGTCTATCATGGTTCCTTCAGGGGCCATGGGAACGATTGCCTTAACTCGTTTGTCAAACAAAGCCAGGTAGGCAGTCAAACCTCCAAACGAATGTCCCGTAACAGCGATGTTATCCAAGTCAATCAGATTGTATAGTTCGTCATCTGGGTCGGCATTTCGTTCGGTAAACACGTTGATCAGGAACTCGATATCTCTTGGGCGGGCCATTGCTGAGGCGGGGAGTTCTGTACCAGACCAACCCCTGACCATGATTTCATAAAGGGTGTTGTACTGGTGGTCTGGGGCAGCAACTATGTAGCCATGAGATGCCATATGAATAGTGTGGTAGACGCTCTGATATCTAATACCAAAGGCACCATGACTAAAGATCAGCAACGGGAATTTGCCGTGGTTTCGTAGAACTGGGGCGTCATACACACCATCACATGGGAAAATCCCCAGGTCTATGTCGGCATATTTTTCCCTCAGATCATCAGTTCCATCCGCCTTGGGATCATAGGCATAACGATCAGCGTTTCGAAATTCTTCGGTAGTGGGATACCAGATCTCAGTTTTCAAGATTCTAGGGGTTTCATCATCCACGTTTGGGTGTTCATAGTCGGTATAGATTGCAGTCTTGATTCCAACTGGGAATGGTCCTGGTTTTGACGGATCTGGAGCGCTATCCGGACCTGCCGCGCAAAAATCGTCTACACATGGGATGCCTGGGTCTGGCTCTTCGACTTCTTCAGGATCTGTGGTTTCGTCCCCAGTTTCGGTGACGTCTTCTTGCGGGTCTGTGACGTCTTCTTGCGGATCTGTGACGTCCTCACTAGGTTCAGTGCTGTCCTCTGTTGACACATCTGAAGTGGAATCTTCGGATGTTTTGGCGTCAGTGTCGTCTGGTGGTGTTGGAGAATCAGAACAGCTAAGCCAAACTGCTGCAATTAGAATGACTCCAAGGCGGTAAAACTTCATGGTGTGTCTCCTTTCGAACAAGACTGATCACGCCTTTTTAGCCCCAAAGTGAGCTAGGCCAAAAAAGCTCTGGATGGGATTATAGGGAGAACTTAGAATTTGGGCGACCAAAAAACACCGACTAATCCTACTGATTAGCATTATTGATTAATGATAGGTCCGTAATTTCAAGTGCCTGCAGTATACTTACGCCAAAGTTTTGAACGCGCCAATTCATTATTCCTTCGATATTAGCCAACTCCTCAATTGTGGATGGCCCCATAACCGCAATCGGATTTAACAGACGCTGGGGTAGCAAAAGTCCTGTTTTCAAGCCTAGTTTTTCTGCAGTTTCAGACCTCCACAGCCTCAACCTGTTGATACGTGTGGCAACTGCTGGGTTTGGTGGCGGAGGTGGCGAAAATGGGACTTCTGGCTCTTTTGAGGCCAGCTTCGGAGGCTTCCTAATGATTTCCAGCCACTCCCGCGAGTGATACAGGATAGGTCGTGGAATCCCTGGAATCGCCTTCAACGCCTCATAATTCATAGGCATTTCTTGTGCCAATCTTAAAATAGCAGCGTCGCCAATTACCTTGAACCTTGGGGTGTCTTTTGAGGACGCCACCAGTTCTCGATGAGCTACCAAGGCGTCTAGCACTGCCATCTGTCTTGGTGAAAGGTCGGCAGTGCCGTTGATTTTGGGAATGACAGGAGGCTCAAACGACACAGGCGCCAGGGCCAACGCTTGGCTTTCCTCTTCAACCCATGAAAGGCGTCCAATCTCTTTCAAGTGCTTTCGAAGTCTATAGTAAAGAGGGATTAACATGGCGACATCATTTGAAGCATAAGCCAGCATTGCCTTGTCCAAAGGCCTTGCTGACCAGTTTGCACGTTGCGCCTTTTTGCTGATTTTGATGTCGAATTCCCGTTCCAGATTGGCCGCCAATCCAGTTTGTGGATGCCCCAAAAATTGGCTTGCAAGCATGGTGTCAAACAGGCCACCAATGCGAAAGTTGAAGTCTTTGAAAAGTCCCCTGACTTCAAGTCCGGCGGCATGCACCACGGTTGTGATGGATGGATCGGCCAAAATCGGGCCAAGAGGCGCCAAATTCATGCGTGGGGCAAGCGGGTCAATCAAGAAGGTCTGGCCACTAGCTATCCCTATCTGGATCAAGCACGTTTTTTCCCAATAGTGATACAGGCTATCTGCCTCGGTATCCAAGGCAATCAAGCGCTGGTGCTTTAATGTGCTAGCTAGCTGTCCAACTTGTTCTGGCCTATCGATTAACGCAGGTGCTGTTGAATCAGACGCTGACATTTCACCTTGACGACAAACGCACCACCGTCGAATAGGTTACCTGAGTTCAGCCTAATTAAGGAGCATGACTTTACGCTAAAGCCAGCTTTTGGTCCCTCCAGACCTAGATCGACCAAAAACTTAAGGACCAGAACGTGATGTTCTGATAAGATACTGCGCGGTTCGCTTTGGCCAGTCGCTGAGGCTAGAGCCCAAGCGTTTTGTGATGTTCCCGTACAAAGGAGGGATCGTGCAAGTTCATGAATTAATGAATGCTTTTAGGGCCACGGCTCGTAGGGCCAAAAAACGGATTGTTTTACCAGAGGGTACAGAACCCAGGACTGTCAAGGCAGCTGGCTTAATCGCTGAGGGTAATCTGGCGCAAGTCATTTTGATCGGCGATGAGGATGCCATCAGGGCCGTCGCGGCGCAGCAAAAGGCTGATTTAAAGGGTGTGGAAATAATCAACCCCGTGAAATCAGGCAGATATGAGGCGTATGTTGAGGCCTTTTATGAGATGCGTCGCTCTAAGGGTATAAACCGCGAACAGGCCGCAAATACAGTGGCTGACCCTGTGTATTTTGCCACCATGATGGTTCAGATGGGTGACGCGGACGGGCTGGTTTCAGGCGCGGAGCACTCGACTGCCGACACTATTCGCCCGGCGCTGCAGATTATTAAAACTGCCCCTGGAATCAAGATCGTTTCCAGCGCCTTCATCATGGTTGTCCCAGATTGCACTTTTGGTGACGATGGACTGTTTATCTTTGCCGACTGTGCTGTAAACCCAAATCCAAACGCTGAAGAAATGGCAGCCATAGCGTTGTCTTCTGCCAAAAACGCGAAGGTTTTATGCAACATGGAACCTAGGGTGGCAATGCTTTCATTTTCCACCATGGGCAGCGCCAAGCACGAATTGGCTGATAAGGTGAAGCAGGCTACTGCCATCGCCAAGGAACTTGCTCCAGACTTGATGATTGACGGTGAGTTCCAGGTTGACGCCGCGATTGTGCCTTCTGTCGGCCAGAAAAAGGCACCCAACAGCCCAGTTGCAGGCAGGGCCAACGTGTTAGTCTTCCCCGACCTGCAGTCTGGGAACGCCGGCTACAAATTGGTCGAGCGCTTGGCTCGCGCTGCTGCTATCGGGCCCGTTTTGCAGGGCTTAAACAAGCCGGTCAACGACCTTTCTCGCGGTTGTAGTGTTGAGGATATCGTTAATGTCGTGACCATTACGGCTGTCCAGGCGGCGGCAAGCTAAGTAGCATCATTTTCCATGGATAGGAGGCTTTAAGAATGATTATTCTGTCTTTGAACTCTGGCAGTTCTTCTCTGAAATTCCAGCTTTATGATTATGAAAAGCACGAGACCATGTCCACTGGTATAGTCGAGCGAGTTACAATCGGTGGCAGTTTTATCAAGTACTCCAATTATGGTGGCGAGTCCATCAAGCAAGAGCATGAGTGTCCTGACCACAAGGAAGCCATCAAGTTGATTTTAAATGCCATCACCAATGAAAAAACCGGCGTTTTGAAAGACCTTTCATCGATCGCGGCGGTTGGGCATCGAGTGGTCCACGGTGGCGAAAAGTTTCGCAAATCCGTAATCATCACCAAAGAGACCATCGAGACTCTTAAAGACCTGTTTGATCTGGCGCCGCTTCATAACCCTGCGAATGTTCTTGGTATTGAGGCTGCTATGGAAGTCATGCCTGGCATTCCTCACATGGCGGTTTTGGATACAGCTTGGCATCAGACCATGCATCCTGAAGTCTTCATGTATGCGCTGCCAAGAAACTGGTATACCAAACACAACATCAGAAGATATGGTTTCCATGGGACTTCGCTGCTTTACTGTGCAAAACGTGCGGCCGTGCTTTTGGGCAAAGACCCATTTCAGACAAACGTCGTGATTTTGCACATAGGAAATGGTGTTTCGGCCAACGCGGTAAAAAACGGTTTGTCCTTTGACACCTCTATGGGGCTGACCCCACTTGAAGGCCTAGTCATGGGTACAAGGTCTGGTGACGCTGACTTGGCCATCCCATTGCACATGATGCAAGCCGAGGGTAAGACGGCCAAGGAGATGTCAAATATCCTAAACAAGCAGTCTGGAATCCTTGGAATCACTGATGGTCAATGGGCCGACCGTCGAGATGTTGAAATGGCTGCTAATGAAGGTAATGAACTCGCCAAGTTAGCCATTGAAATGGAATCCTACCGGTTAAAGAAATACATCGGCGCCTATGCAGCCGCCATTGGTGGCATTGACGCTATTGTATTTACTGCTGGTGTTGGGGAGATGTCGGCTACCATCAGGGCCAAGGCCGTTGAGGGGCTTGAGTTCATGGGCATTAGAATCGACCATGAAAAGAACAAGGTTTCTCGCACCAGAAACGCTGAATTGGACATTTCCGCGGCTGACTCGGCGATCAAGGTCTTCATCATTCCGACTGATGAAGAGCGGGTCATCATCGAGGATGTCGTTGCCCTGCTTAACGGTACCTACGACGAGCACATGCGCTTTGAGTATCCTTTCCAAAAGGCCGATTATCAAAACCGCCAACGTGTAGAGGAATTCGAGCGTGAGTGCGAGAAAAAACCGTACATGCGTGACATAGAAGCCAAGATCCCCAAAAAATAGACAGCCTCTGTCCCGGATCCAGCTAATTAGCTTGTTCTGACTCCCGATAGCGCCCTCCAGGATTGCCCCCGGACCATGTTGCAGGGTGCCCTCTCGACCTCTTTTTAGCTCCAAATCCTGCTAAACAGCACAATCGTCTTCCTGGCCCCGCCCCTGTCCCCGCCCCTGTCCCCTGTCCCCGTCCCTGCCTCCTGTCCCCTGTCCCGGTCTTATAAGGGTGTTTTGATGGTAAGTGTGGATTAAGCTTTAGTCCAAGATCCGGTAAGGTAAGGCTTGTCCTCGTCTCTTTTCATAATCGCAAAGGCCGCGCCATCTTCGAGCTTTTGGTCGCCATAACGCACCGTAGCTGGCAGCATTATTGGGCGTCGAAACGATACTGAAAGCTTGGAAGGCAACTGAGGTTCAGTCATGGCGGCTGCGCATCTAGCCAGCGACCACATTCCATGGACAATCTGGCGTTTGAAGCCAAACAGCTTAGCTGTCCAAGGATAAAGATGAATCAGGTTGTAATCGCCAGATACCTTGGCATATGCCCTGCCTTGATCCGGCGGGACTTTCCACGTTTCAAAACTCTCTGGCTTGGGCAGATCGTCCTTGGGATACTTAGTTTCCGACCCTTCAGGGACACGCTGGCGCGAAAAGATGGTCATGGTTGATTCCCACACCTTTTTTCTGTCAACAAAGGCGTCTGTAATCACATCAAATTCGACGCCCTTTTTCGCCCATCTGTTGCCCTCGATCCTGACCTCGAAATCGATTGATGCTTCAGGAGAAATGGGTTCGTGTTGGACTATCACATTTCGCATGTGGACGATGCCAAGCGCTGGAATCGGAAACTTTGGATGGGTAAACAATTGTATGTGAAGTGGACCAGCCAATACCTGAGGATACGTGATTGGCACCCCTGCATCAGGGTGAAAACCACAAACTTCCCTATAAGCAGCCAACTTTTGGGGATCGATTTTTACCCCTTGAACAGTGGCTACAAAGGCTGGCAGTGTTTCTTTGATATGCAGCCCACGTTTTTTGGGAAACAAAGCGCGCCTGTAGCCAGACCCCATACTGGGAATTTTGGCAAATTCAAGCTTAATCGGTGTAGACATGATACCCCCTAAATCTTGAAAATCTTTTCACCTTGGGTGGTTACCCCTGGTTAGATAGCTGAACATTTTCTGGTACAGATCCATGCTCTTTCTAATCACGCGTTTGGCATCCTCTGGTCCAAGAAAATCTTCAACTATGACGTCCTTTTTTTCTAGCTTCTTGTAATCTTCAAAGAAACGTTTTAGTTCGTTCAGTCGATGGGTCGCCAACTGACTAATGTGGGTAATTTCTCGATATTCCGGGTCGTCTAGGTGAATGCAGATGATTTTTTCATCGTTTTCACCCTGATCCAACATGTTCATCATGCCGATGGGGCGGACCCTTAAGATAGAAAGCGGGACGACTTGCTCCTGCATCAACACTAAAAGGTCCAATGGGTCGTGGTCTTCGCCAAGGGTTTGAGGAAAAAATCCGTAGTTTGCAGGATAGATAACCGATGAATAAAGCACCCGATCTACACGGATGAGGCCGTTTTCTTTATCCAGTTCGTACTTTACCTTGCTGCCCTTTGGGATCTCTATAACCGCTTGTAATTCTTCAGGGGCATCAGGCCCAATGCTTACTTCGTGCCAAGGATGCATTTAGCGCTCCAACTAAAAACCGACAAAGCCTACCACGAAAGGCCATTTATTGATCAGCTGTATTTTGCTTTTTTGTGGTTCGACGGGCTTGTTGGACGCTTTTTCGCATTTACTTAAGTGTTATGGTAAAGAGCTCTTTTGGCCTTTTTGGGTGCTTTAGTATGTTGGCTTTGGCTTGTGAGGGTTAAGTGGCAGATATAGGTCCTTTGGCTGGGGTTTCGGAGGTATCGAAATCTTTTGGGGCTCAGGCTCTCTTTGAACAGGTGTCATTCAATCTTTTTCCTGGTGATCGACTTGGAATCATTGGTCCTAACGGTTCTGGAAAAACGACTTTGCTTAGGATTTTAGCTGGGCATGAGGTGCCAGATTCGGGTTTGGTGGTGACTCGCCGCGACGTCAAGTTGGGGTACGTCCCACAGGAGGCAACTTTTGAGCCTGGTTTAACTGCCCGCTCGGTTTTGCATCAGGCGTTGATGGCAACTGGCAGAAACTTCATGCCAAATGAGCTTGAAGCTTTAATAGGCGAAACTCTTGGGAAAACTGGGTTTGAAGACCTGGAACAGCCGGTTTCAACTATGTCTGGTGGATGGCTAAAAAGGCTATCTATCGCCAAGGAACTTGTGTTGGATCCTGATGTTTTGCTGTTGGATGAGCCGACAAACCATTTGGATTTACCAGGCTTAACCTGGCTAGAAGACCTGCTGCGGCGCTCAAGATTTGCCTCATTAATCGTCAGTCACGACCGCTGGTTTTTGGAAAATGTGGCGACCAGAATGATTGAACTGAACAAGGTGTATCCACAAGGAACCTTGGCTGCAACTGGACCATACAGCGACTTTTTAGAAGCCCGCCAGCTTTTTTTGGAAAACCAGGCTAAAGAGCAGCAGACCTTGGAAAACAAGGTGCGTCGTGAGGTTGAATGGTTAAAACGAGGTCCCAAGGCCAGGGCTACAAAGGCTCAATATCGAATAGATGCGGCGCACGCCCTGTTGGACGCTTTGGATGAAGTCACGTCCAGGAACACGACTGCAACCGTTAAATTTGATTTTGGGGCAACTGCAAGGCGTACAAAACGCTTGATGACCGTTCGCAACTTGGCAAAAACATTGGGGGAAAGGGAGCTATTTAAGTCGTTGAATTTTGTGCTTAGCCCTGGAGTGCGAGTAGCTTTGGTTGGCGCTAATGGAAGTGGCAAAACGACTTTGCTTCGGATTTTGGCCAATGAACTTGAGCCGGATAGCGGCCGTATCGAAAGCGCCGACGGATTGAAGGTGGTTTATTTTGACCAACGGTTGCAAAAGCTGGATCTGGACCAAACGCTACGTCAGGCGCTTGCCCCTGATGGTGATGCCGTCAGTTATCGAGGCGCTCAGGTGCATATTTCCAGCTGGGCCAAGCGATTTTTGTTTCGCCAGGACCAACTGACAACGCCGCTTAGGGCCCTGTCTGGTGGTGAACGAGCCAGGGTGATGATCGCAAAACTGGTCACCACGCCTGCGGATATCTTGCTTTTAGACGAGCCCACCAACGACTTGGATTTGGCTACTTTGGAGGTCTTGGAAGACAGCCTATTAGATTTTCCAGGCGCGATCATTTTGGTGACTCATGATCGATACATGCTTGATAAGATTGCAACTACAGTTTTGGGATTAGACGGGCAGGGTGGGGCAGCGTTTTATGGCGATTACGCTCAGTGGCAGCGTGATATAGCTGTCAAATCTGAGCCTGAAAAGGAGCCCAAGGTTGTTCGTGAAAGGCCAAGCAGGCCAAAAAGGCTGACCTGGAAGGAACAGCGTGATTATGAAACCATCGAAGAAAGAATAGCCTTGGCCGAGGAAAAACTAGCAAGACTTTTGGACAAACTTCACGACCCAAGCATAGCAACAAATGCCATCAAACTAGCCGAGTGTTCAACTGCAGTTGAAGAGGCCCAAGCAGAGGTGGACACGCTATTCACCCGCTGGGCGGAGTTGGAGGAGAAGGTGCAGGGGTAGGGTGAAGTGTGAAGGGTGAGGGGAATAGGGGCAAACTAGTTTATTTGACTACTGGTATCTTCTTCCACGCTAGGACTTGTCCGATTCCTTCGGTGATGAATCCATAGCGCATTGCGTTCCAGTATGGCTCTGAATAGTCCGATCCTGCGTACTGGCGGGCCCCGTTAGCACCTGGATATGTGCCAATGGCAAAGGGATTGCGCTGCCATAGGAAATCCGTGTGAGGGCGCAGGTGTGGCGGCAGCGCCTTGTTAGTCATCTTGGCCGTACATTTCCCGTCCGGAAGGGGGCATTCCCAGTCGCTACCAGTACAGTCGAAGGGATCAACACCAAGTGCTGGAAGCTTGACACCCATGACGTTGACTTCGGCTGTGCAAATATCGTATTCGTGTTGGGTCGGACACACTGCCTCGTAGCCTTCTGGGGCGTGTTCCATCACAAAATCGGGTGTTAGAGGGTAATTGCGTCGAGGCCCGTCTAAAATCAGTTTCCCACCAAGCCAACCATTACCACCCATGAATGGCAGCAAGGCAAGTGCCTCATCCAGCGCCTCCTGCCTATCAAGGGCGAATTCTGGCTCTAGGGCCCCAGCATACATGATCTCAAAGTCTAAGTTTGCGTGGCCTTTAACCAGTTTGTCCCACATCTCCTCGTGGTAGGCTCGCTGCACCTGGTCTCGCAGAGGGCTGTCATCAAGCAGATGAATAAAGCTCCACCACGGACCGTAGGTGATTTGATCCCCGTAGAATGATTTGCAGTATTTGGGCAGAGAAAAGGCCCCGGTTGTCAGCATCACTTGGTCGGCCTTTATGTCATTGATCAACACTTTATAGAGGAATTCACGATATTGCTCGTCACCCGTAAAGTAGTAGTTCATTGTCATTAGGTGCATCAGGTGCATGGCATCGCCGCCACGGATGCTCGGCCAGTAGAAGTGGTCTATTTGCTCCTCACGGCCATCTTTGGTACCCATGTCTAGGACCAAGTTGAGCAAATCTATCATGAAATCATCTGCTGTAGCATCGATGACGCGCCAAGGTTCTAGCTGCATCGTTTCTGGGCAGCCAAAGTCAAACTTAGCTTCGTTGGCAGGGTTGACTTGGCGGGACACATAACCAACGACCTTGTCCAGCTTGGTTAAATCAATGTCATCATCGTCCATACTGAGCTCGCCAGCGGCAAAGTAAGCCATCAGTGCAGCAATCAGGTCCGGATTTGATTGAATATTGATGATCTCAATGCGCTGCAAACGCTTTGCATAACAGGATAAGTGATGGACGATTCGGTCCTTAATGTCCTGGTCTCGGATCAGATGGTAGGCCATAGGCAAGGAAGTCATAGGGCCGGTGTTCTGGTCAATGGAAGGGCGACCTTTCCACATGGGTGTACCCTTCCACACATTTCCTTCGCCATCGGTGTAACCATTCTGGTACTCATCTGGAAGGTACTTTAATGCAGACTCCGGAATTGTTCGGTAGTGATGATCATTAGGGTCAATTTGACTTTCGCGACGTAGAATAATCTCGTTAGTGCTTGGTGCGTTATCCGCGACCTTAAGGAAATGGTAACGTGAAAGATATCCTGGGATTCCAGTTACCTCATACATCGTCAACATGTCATAGACCTGTTTTTCCATGCGCTGATAGTCGGCCTCTGTCCCAGTCTGGGAATATCGCAAGATGGCTGCTACTGTAGACCAGCCAGTCCAGATCCCGCCATCACCAGACCCCATATAGCCATAAAGCTTTTCTTGGGTTGCCCACTCTTCCTCAGGCATATCGGGCGTAGTACCTGAGTTAAAGTCCCGATCAACGGCTTGGCCAACCGGAGAGTTGTAAAGATCTCGCCAGCGATCAAAGAGATAGGCCCTTTCTAGCAATGGGTCTGGGTCAACGAATTCACCAACTTTTGCGTCGTAGATGTCGCAAAGATAGTACCCTGCCACTTCCGGGTCTTCACTGACTACCTCTTTAGACTCCAGATAAACCGGGCAACTGACGAGATCAGTGCCAGCCAATGGATCCGGTACTGCAACAAGTGGTACCTTGGTGAGCAATTCTGGCATGGGAGGCTCTTCCATGTCTGGTTCAACGTCAACTTCTTCGCCATCATCACCAGCCTCCACACCGTCATCAGGCTCTACGCCATCGTCGGGTTCTACATCCATGTCCGGCCTATCAACGTCATCTATGTCTTCACCCGGAGTTTCCGAATCCAAGTGAGAGTCGCCAACCGCATCAGGTTTGAGGACATCAGTTTTGTCATCAACATCGTCACCACACGCAACGAAACCGCAGGCTACAGCCATGGTTAATGCTGTCGCGAGTCTAAAAGCTTTAAAAGATTGTCTTTTCACAGGCACCTCCAATACAAGCTGCGAAATCCTACACGTTAATCCCGAAAAGTTCACCTTTTTAGAGTGCAACTGGCTAATTTTTTTCTTTTATTATTTTTGACCAAAATTTTTTAGTTGTGGATTTATTTTGTGTGTAGATAATACCGCAGTTGGAGTTTACTTTGCATAGTTACATCAGACCTTGGTTATTTGGAGGCAGGCATGAAGTTTCTTATACCCCAGGATGACCTTTTTTATGAAAAACTTGAAGAGGTTGCAAAGGTTGGCGTTGAGGTCTCTGAAGAGCTGTTGAATCTGGTAAATGGCGGAGATGCAACCAGATTATCCAGAAGGATCAAAGCATTAGAGCACGAAGCCGATGGGTCGGTACGAGCGATGATGGATCATCTGCATCGTAGCTTTATCACGCCCTTGGATCGCAGTGACATCCACTCGCTGATCCTGGAACTGGATAACGTTGTTGACCTGATGGATGCGGCGGCGTCAAGAATCGAACTCTATATACCGGATGAGATGATTTCTGAGGCTGCGGCATTAACTCAGGTGGTCATAGATGCTGCCAGACTGTTGCTTAAGATGACTCAGGCGTTACCCAACCTGAAGAAGAATGCCGAGCAGATCGAAGAGATGTGTCGCGAGGTGCGTCGCCACGAGGATGAGGCCGACGCCATCAGGCGAAGCGCCATGGCTAGGCTGTTTAGGGAAGAAAAAGACCCATTTGAGCTAATCAAATGGAAAGAAATCCTGGAATTGATTGAAGAGGCCACCGACAGGGCCGAGGATGCGGCTGACCTCTTTGAGGGCATAGTGTTGGAAAACACCTGATTTATGCTTGACCCTGACGATTTCTAATTCAAAGGGAAGGTGCCTAACATGCTTACCCTGGTAATTGTGACCGTTTTTGTGGCGTTGCTGTTTGACTTTCTAAACGGCATGAACGACGCGGCCAACTCTATAGCGACCATAGTTTCCACGCGAGTATTAAGTCCTAGGCTTGCTGTGTTGTGGGCTGCCTTTTTTAACTTCTTCGCCGTTGGGATTGGACTGGTTTTTGGCTTCAAAGTAGCTGGAATGATAGGGAAGGGCATCGTCGACCCTGATACCGTCAATGCGGTTTTCATTCTTTCAGCTTTGCTTGGTGCGGTGTTTTGGACCTGGATTTGTACTCGACTTGGTTTACCTATCAGCGTTTCTCATGCTTTGGTAGGTGGCCTGATTGGAACAGCCATAGCGCAAGCGTCCGGTTTTTCCACATTGATGCCACGCGGTATTTTGCTAATTGGCTTGTTTATCGTTGTCGCCCCAGTTATGGGGGGGATCCTGGGATACATCTTCATGATTGCGGTGATGTGGATGTTTCGCAAGGCCCGCCCAAGAAAGGTAAACGATTGGTTTCGCAAGCTTCAGTTGCTTTCAGCCGCCTTTTACAGTCTTGGCCATGGACTGAATGACGCTCAAAAAACCATGGGAATTATTACTGTTTTGTTGTTTTCAACAGGTTATCTTGAAAAGTGGTTTGGCTTTGCTGAATTCCAAGTCACCTGGCAGGTTGCTGTGGCCAGCTCGCTTGCAATTTCACTTGGAACTATGGCTGGTGGTTGGCGCGTAATTAAGACGTTGGGCATGCGAATGACAAAGCTAAGGCCTGTTCACGGTTTTTGCGCGGAAACAGCTGCTGCCACGTCAATTCTGATATCAACCCTTGGGGGGATTCCGGTTTCAACTACTCACGTTATTACTGGGTCTATCATTGGTGTTGGGTCGGTAACTTCGTTTTCAGCCGTCAGATGGGGCGTGGCCCTAAGAATCGTCGGGGCTTGGATCCTGACCATCCCTGGGACTGCTTTGGTGTCTATGGGAATGTGGTATGTCTTGAAGCTACTGCCGATTCAAGGCTGATTTCGTTGGAATTTTGCGGATAGCGTAAAGTACAGATTAGCCTCTGATCAAGGCCAACACTTCTTCGGTCTTTTGTGCCAGCAAGTCCGGGTCTGCTCTAGTTTCCACGTTTAGGCGCAGTAAAGGCTCAGTGTTAGAAGCTCTTAAATTCATGCGCCATTTTTCAAATTCCAGGCTAAGACCGTCAGTTCTGTCTATTGAAATAGCTTGTGGAATCAGCACTTTTGCGATATTGTCCGTGGTCGCCGCAATATCAGCTACCGTACTGTTGATTTCTCCAGAGCATGGATAGGCGGCAATCATCGCGTTCACTGACGATGATAAGGGCTCCTGAGATACTGATTGCGCTATCAAAAGCCATGGAATCATGCCTGAATCACAGTAGTTGAACTGGCTAAAATAGTGGTGTGCGCTGATTTCGCCTCCATAATAGGCGTCTTCTTGGCGCATGCGCTCTTTGATGAAGGCGTGACCTGTTTTTGATAACACTGGTTGTCCGCCGTTTCTTTTTACGACCTCGACAGTGTTCCACATGGTCCTTGGGTCATGGATGATTTTGCTGCCAGGTGCCTTTTTCAAGGCCTGCTTAGCCAGAAGTCCAACTATGTAATATCCTTCAACAAATTCGCCCGTTTCATCAAAAAAGAAACACCTGTCAAAATCGCCATCAAAGGCCACTCCAAGGTCAGCCTTGTGCTTAATCACGGCCTTTGCCGCAAAATCACGATTTTCAGGAAGCAGCGGATTAGGAATGCCATTGGGAAAGGTGCCATCTGGTTCAAAACGGGTTTCAATAGCCTCAAATGGTAGGTCTTGCGAAATTCGCCTGACCACCGGGCCTGCACAACCATTCCCAGCATCAAACACGATTTTCAATGGCTTTAAGATCGCGGGATCATAGTATTGCTTCAAATGAGCAACATAATCTTCCAGGATGTCACTTTTTGTAACTTGACCAGGTTGGGCAGATGGTTGAAAGCCCCCTGCAACTGCAGCGCGGGCCAGTTCATGGAGTCCAGTATCTCCAGAAATTGGCCTAGCACCCACCCTCACCAGCTTCATGCCGTTATAGTCCATTGGATTGTGGCTGGCAGTTACCATTACACCACCGTCCAAACCCTTGGAAAAGACGGTAAAATAAACCATCTCTGTGCCACACAGGCCTATGTCGATGACGTCGGCTCCAGCAGTGGTGATGCCGCCCATTAAAGCCGCGCTGATGCTTTCAGATGTCAGGCGAACGTCTTTGCCAACCGCGACCACGATTCGGTCGCCCGTTTTGCGTTCGCCTTCTCCCAGACCATCGTTTCTATCGTGCCGCAGCAGCTGGACTAGGGCCTGGCCAATTCCAAAGGCCAGTTCTTCGTTTAGTTCATCGGGTACACGTCCGCGAATATCATAAGCCTTAAAACAGGCGGGTAATTTCATTGATGTCTCCATGGGGCAGGGTGTTGTCAATCCAGATGCTCTTCCTCCTCATCTTGTTCATCAGCAACTGGCTGGGAACAATTCATGTATGCATGCACCTCGTCTTCGCAAAGCTCTACAAGTTGGATCTGTGTCAGCTGCTCACATTCAAGACCAGCAACACAGCTCATATAATCTGCCATTGCATCATTACATTGTGGAACTCCATCCCATATAAATTTGTTTGAGCTTACACAGTGGTCATAACTTGTGTAGCCCAGTTGATCAAGCTTGGAACAGGTGTCCAGCCTTGAGCAAAGAGCATCTATTTTGCCGCCATCTGAACCACATCCGGCAATCGAGATCGCAAAAATGGCCACACTGCAAAATGCAATTGAAAACCTAATCTTGCCGCCCTTATTAAGTCTTGAATCCTGACGCATCTGTGCCTCCTTAGCTTTAGATTCCAGGCCTGAAGACTAACAGAAGTATTGATTGGTTACAAAAGATTTAGCGGCTTTCCCTACACCGCGCCCTAAAACATCAAGTTCTTACCGATTCCGGTCCTCATCAACCTTTTCCATGCAGCGCGAAAATATGTCCCACTGTTCCCCACAGTGAGTTACTAATTGCTCAGGGTCAATCTCCTCACATGGAACACCTACAGCGCATTCGCCAACAGCTACCATTTCGCGTCGGCATAGTTCGTACTGGGTCCACTGCTGTAAACTGTCGTCAATGCAATGTTCAAGGCTTTCAAAACTCCAGGTGTCAAGCTTCGAACAGCCATAAAGCTTATGGCACAGAGCTTCAGCCACCTCAAAATCCCCTGGACGATCCGGGTCTGGCTCCCGTGGATTTTCATCAACCTTTGCCACGCAGTCCTCTACTGCCTCCCATTGCGGACACTGCTCTCCAATTAGATGAGGCTCAACATATTCACACTCAAGATCTAGGACACAGTCTGCAGTAGCTGCCAGAGGGTCTATGCATTGCCCATACTGGCTCCAGTACCCCATACTATCCCTCATGCATTGTTCTCTGTCTGCATAATCCCAGACATCAAGCTTTGAACAGTCCACAATCTTGTCACACATCGCCTCCATCATCGCATTCAGTCTGGGGTCCGGTTCTTGCTCATCTGGATTTTCATCTCCCCCTGCCACGCAGTCCTCTACTGCCTGCCATTGCGGACACTGCTCTCCGATTAGTTGAGGCTCAATTTGTTCACACTCAAGACCCAGGGCACAATTAGCTGCAGCTTCCAGGGAGTCAATGCATTGTCCATACTGGCTCCAGTACCACATACTATCCCTCATGCATTGTTTCCTGTCTGCGTAATCCCAGACATCAAGCTTTGAACAGTCGACAATCCTGTCGCACATATCCTCCATCATGTCATTTAGTCTGGGGTCCGGTTCTTGCTCATCGGGCTCTGCATCAACCTCTTCTATACAGGTCATAAGTGCGTTATATTTGGCCCCACATGGAACTGCCAGTTTTTCGGGCTCAGCTTCTTCACAAGCAACACCTGAAACGCATTTGACAACGGCCTCAATTTCGTCATGGCATTTTTTGTACTTGTTCCACACCCCTTGAATATCCTCTGTACACTGATCAAGGCTTTCATAACCCCAGACGTCAAGCTTGGAACAGGTCTTCAGCTTGTTGCACATAGTTTCCGTTACTTCTGCCCCCTTGGCAGCATCATCTGAACCACATCCAGTGGTCCAGACCAAAGCCAAACTGCAAAAAACAGCTGCCACCAACAAGCCAGTGCTCTTAATAAGCTTTGAATCCTGATACATTAGGTCCTCCTTAGCCTCAAAACTGTCGAAACTAGAGACTAACAGAAGTGTTCATGGGGTGTAAATAGAATAACTACTAAAAGATTCGTTTTTTTGGACCAGGCTTATTCCACCAGCCCGGCATCAATCAAGCAATCTTCAAAACTCTGCATTACGTTGTAGCAATAATTATCAAGCTCATCAAGGCTCAATACTTCACAAACAACTTCTTCAGCACACGTTAATACATCCACAAATTCAGGTCTGCATGGGCCAACGTCTTCAAAATCGTACATAATGGACTGGTAGCAATCAGACTTGGAAGTGTATTCCCACAACTCGAATTCGCTGCAGCTATCAATCTTCCCGCAGAAGGCATCAGCCAAATCTTCGTCCGAGAAGCCGTTTTCGGGGGTGTCTTCAGGATTATTTGTGTCATCTTCGGGACTTTCTTGGTCATCCCCATCAGCATCTTCTTGGTCTTCCTCATCAGCCTTTTCCATGCAGACTCCAAGCGCTCTTCCCTCGTCTTTACATAGCACTATCAAGTGGTCGAGAGTCAATTGATCACATTTGAGGTCTGCAGCGCAATTAGCAAGGTCCTCCATCTCGGTATGGCATTCATCATACTCGTTCCATGACTCTAGTTCTTGTTTCGTGCATTCGCCATAGCTATCGTAGTTCCACTCTCCAAGCTTCGAGCAGCTTTCAAGCTTTTTGCACAAAGCTTCCACTACTTCGTCTCCACTGGCCTCTTTTGTGTCACACCCTGTGGTCCAGAACCCAGACAAGGCCACGCTGATAAACAAAACCGCTGTAAAAATCGCCAAGTTGCTGTTTCCATTAAATATTGATTTTTGACTCACAAGAACCTCCCATTATTGAGCCACCGGGCAAGCCTAGCAAAAAAAATCACAATCCGCCAACGGATGAATCCTTAGACCTTCCCTACTGCAATAATGTTCGAGTTGGTCATGTTCGAGCGCATACGTTCGCTCAAAGACGTATCATCACGCGGTAATACAAAACCATTCGAGACGTGCAAACACAGACTAATCGAACCTACCGATTTGCTAGGCTAGGATGGCAATTTACCCTCAAGTGAAGCTTGCCTAATGCAATTATCAAGGTCCTGTTTAATGTCTTGGCAATGGTTCCGATACTCGGCGGGAGTTCGTGCTTCGCAACTTTGGCTCATCCAGCAGCTTAACACCGCCCCAAATTCAGTTTTGCATGGGGCAAGGCGTCTAAAATTATCATATTGTTGGTCCTTGCAGTCGTCCAAAGATTCAAAAGCCCAGGATTTTAAGTTGCCGCAGCTTTCAAGCGTTTCGCAGTACCCATCAACCAATTCATCCTCAGTGGCATCATATCCATAGTAGTCATGCCCGAGATCGTCCGAGTCATCGCCCTCACCCTCGTAGAGCTTTACCATGCAATCGTAAAGATCGGTCCTTGGCTCCCGACACAGTGCCGCCGCTCGCACATACGAAAGTTGATCGCATTTAAGATTTGAATAACAAAGGGTAACAGTTGTCATTTTGTCTAGGCATCCTTCGTACTTGTCCCATCCACGAGCTTCACTGCTTTTACAATGCTCAACGCTTTTATAATCCCATGTATCAAGCATTGAACAGGCTTCCAATTGTTTGCACAAAGCCTCTATCGCCTCTGGCCCACTGACGACATCTGACGTACATCCACTTGTGCAGACCACATAAAACGCAACACTGCCAAATATAACTGCCGTCGAAATACGCAATCTTTCGTTTTTCATAAGCTTTGAATCCTGGTTCATCATAACCTCCCTAGTTTTAAGAAACTAACGCGTAAGGTTAATGAAACCTCTTGTCACTTTCAAACAGGTTTTAAGCTGGGCAGAGTGTTTTGGGGCTCAGTCGGCGTTTGCATACGTGTATGACGGCATTGGCAAATTTGGAGCAAGTGAGGCTGACAACAGAACGCTTGTGCGCTTTGGTGACGGTGATGCGGTGAAAATTATAGGGGTAGCTGACGAAGGAGTGCGTTTTTTACTTGTTTCTGGCAGGCCTTTAGGCGAACCTGTTGCTTGGCGAGGGCCAATCGTTATGAACACCCAGGAAGAATTGGTCCAAGCTTTCCAAAAACTGCATGATGGCACTTTTTTGAAGCGCTAGCTTGAAAGGTGCTGATGGAGGGAGCATGAGTAGGCTTTATGCTGCTTTGGTTTTTGGGCTTTTAATTAGCCTTGGATGCAATGGTACCGGCGATGTCCAGGATACCGACACTCAAGAGGTGGATACTCACGAGGTGGACAACCAGGATGGCGACCTCCAAGATTTTGACCAGCCAGATACCGACGTCCAGGCCCCCGACAACCAGGATGACGACCTCCAGGCCGCCGACAACCAGGATACTGACACTGACGATTTAGATGTTCCAGATGCTGACGCCGAAGGCCCGGATGGCGAAGACGCTGACATCCAGGAACCACCACCAACTGTGCTGAAGGTGATGACCTTTAACATTCGGACTCTTTTTGGAGACTCGGACGAAAACGAATGGTTTAACCGGATTGAGCTGATTGAGCAGATGCTCACCGAGGAAAACCCAATGATCATAGGAACGCAGGAAAGCTGGCCCATTCAGCTCGAACATATGCTTGAGCGCCTGCCACAATACGACTGGGTTGGTGAGACTCGTAACGGCACTGAGATCGAGGAAACAAACGCGATCATGTTTAAACGACACCTGTTTGAGCTGGTCGAATCGAAGACGTGGTCTCTAAGTGATACTCCTGAAGAGTCGCAAGTTAAAATATCTGAAGAGCAATTCATACCTAGGATCATCACTTGGGCCAAACTGCGCTATGTCGGAAATGACCAGGTGTATATGTTCGTAAATACTCACTGGGACTATGTTGCGAAAGATCGCATCCAGGAACGATCTGCGGAAATCACTTTGAAAATCATTGCTGATGTTGCAGATGGCTTGCCTGTGATCCTGACTGGTGACTTTAATATCGCAGCTGGTAGCGAGGCGTGGAAGATTTTGGTTGGTGAGCTTCCAAATGACAATGGCGTTGAATTTCCATTGATTGATACCTGGGTTGAGGTTGGAAAAGAGGATGTTGGCACCTACCATGCCTTTACCGGCAACACCGAGGGTGCGCGAATTGACTGGGTTTTGCGCTCTGAAAACGGCTTTCTCCCAACAATAGAAACAAAGGTCGTGACCACAAGCTATAATGGTCGCTATCCATCAGACCATTTTCCTGTAATTGCAGAGGTGCCATTTGAATAACAATTTCCTTGGTTTTTCAAGGGGTTGGGTGATTTCTGCGCAGTTGGCGCTTTTTTACTTGTAATTCTCAAATTCAATTAGCAAAATCAAAAGCTCACGGAGGTTGGTAATGCCTGATAGATCTGCTGAGGTTTTTGAAAAATTCGACATCTGGCCACCTTCACCAGAACCTGTTGATGTCAATATCCTGACTGATGGGTTGCCAGAGCCAGATGTTCGATTTATCGAGGCTTGTTACGAGATTGCCCAGGGCATTGTCAGGGAATCAAAAAGAAGGCGTAATGGTGAGTCGCGGTTTACCCACCCAACCAACGTCGCCCACTTTGTAAAAATGGCCGGCTGTAAGCCGCATGTTATTGCAGCGGCCATACTGCACGACACCGTTGACGAGCCCATCAGATTGCTGATTGAGGAGAAAGGTAAGGATGCCGAGATCAACAAGGAGGAACTCGGAAAGTTTGTTCATGGGGAGATTTTGAAAGCTACAGACGAGACCGGTTATGACCGTGATCTCGCGGAACTTGTCTACAAAATTGTGCTGGTTTTAACACACGTAGACGCGGATCGATTTTACGAAGGGATTGGTGAGATTTTTAGTCATTATGACTACGATGTAAGGCTGATATCAGTTGCAATCAAGCTTGCGGATCGTCTGCACAACATAAGAACAATTGAAAACTACGTGGATGAAGACCGCTTGTATCAGTGTTTCAAGAATGTGATTTTGCTGAACTATGCCAAGGCGTTACTGACAAACATAAAGGCAAAAGGACACCAGCATCCGCTGAAATCTGTAGATGATGAAATCACCAAAGCGATTGAACTGCTTTTTAAGAAGTGTGGGAAGGCAACCTTCCAAGTATTACAATCCCTTACGCATGCTGAACGCAGCGATAGTAATGTATTTCCAGTGCTCGCCTATCTTTCTTTGGGCCTTGAGAAATACCACCATCAAAAGGGTGGGCTTGATGAGATAACTGATGGAACTTTGGAGATTGGTGTGTCTATCCCCAATCTTTTCCACGGGATCATTCACAAGTACGAACGTAAACTTTATCGTGATCACGAGGCGTTCCAGAAAATTGTGGACAATGAACTCGAATACTGCAAAGACATTTTTTCGAATGAGCATTTGACTGACGATGAGTTGCTGGTTGCGATTCACTACAAGGACGCTTTGGCACTTGGTGAAGTGGTTGCATTGTTGCTGTACAAGGAAGGGTATGTGGTAAGTGGTGTCGACAGTTTGCACAGGGATGGAGGGTTTGATGGACAGAAACAATAGGGAGCAATACAAGCCTTTCGAGATTTGGCACGCTCGTCCAGAGCCTGTGACGTTGGAAGAGTTGCTGACTGGTATTGAAGATCCTACAGACATAGGGCTTATCACAAGGGTTTACCAGTTGGCACAAGAGCTTTACTCTAGGATGCGAAGGCGAAAAAATGGTCAGCAAGCCTTTGTCCATCCAACGAATGTGGCCCGTTTTTTAAAGCTGGCTGGATGCAAACCATACGTTATTGCCATTGGTCTTTTACACGATGTGCCAGAGGAAAGAACCGACCATTTTTTCAACGAATACCAGGAACTTCACCCTGATGCTTCTGACCCAATTCGGATGCATTTTAGCCAAGAAATATCGGATTTGTGCTATGAGGTGGACGTAAGACCAGCTGAAGCTAGGCTGATAGTTGGCGCCACCGATGCGCTTACCAGAAAAAGGAGCGACAATTACTACGAATCGATCAATGATGTCTTTAACAATGCAGACAGACAAGTCGCCTATATTGCTGCCATGGTTAAAATGGCTGACCGAATGCACAACATTTTGACTATTGATAACTATGAGGCAACTGACAAAATTTACCAGTGTTACAAGAACTTATCCATCTTGAACAGCGCAAAGGTGATGGTTACTGGAATGACCTGGGATGCAAGGGCTCGTGAAGCGGCAGATTCCATAGTGACGCTTTTTAAAAAGTGTGGGAAGGCCACTTATCGTGAGCTTTTGCGTCTGGCTCATTCGGTCAATATAAAAGATCATGTTTTTCCAATGGTTACATATCTTTCCCTGGCCTTTCAAAAGTATTTGTACGAAATGGACCGTTTGGTAACAGTTACCGACAGCCAATTGGGTCCTGGCTCCCCAATCTATGAGTTGTTTGATGGCATCATTTTCAAGTATGACTGTAAATTGAAAAAGGCCACGGTATCACTGGATGAGGTTGAGGCTCGGGAGTTGGAGTTTTGCAAGGCCACTTTTGCTAAGTTGGGGCTTACAGATAAAGAGTTGAAGAGTGCCATGTACTACAAGGATGCAACGGCCTTGGCTGGCGTTATTGGATTGCTTTTGTATAAACAAAGGTTTGTGGTGGGTGGTTTTGGAATCAATATAGGGGCTAGACGTTAAACCTAAAATGAATAATATCACCGTCTTGGACTGCGTATTCTCGTCCTTCCAAGCGGTATTTTCCGGCCTTTTTTGCCGCTTGCTCAGAGCCTAGGGCTTCAAACTCGTCATAAGCGATTACCTCGGCTCTGATAAAGCCTTTTTCAATGTCACTGTGAACTACTCCGGCGGCCTTAGGTGCTAAAGTGCCCTTTCTGATGGTCCATGCTCGGCATTCGTCTTCACCGGTGGTCAGGAATGATATCAGGCCCAAGGCCTTGTAAACCTGTTCAATGACGATGTTAACCGCTGGTTCGGTTATTCCCAGTGCCTCCATAAAATCTGGACGTTCGTCATCTGGTAATTCCTGTAACTCTGCCTCTATCTGCGCACAACATGCAAATGTCTGTAGCCCTCGAACTGGTAGGTCATAACGCTTTAAAAGTTCTTCGATTGGTGTGCCAGCATCAGCCTCGGCCACGTTTGCTATTACCAAGATTGGGCGAGCCGTTAAAAAGGCATAAGTGCGAAGTTCCGCCAAATTTGCGACATCTGGAGCCTCGGCAATCAAACGGCCACTTTCAAGCAATTCGCGGCATTTTGTCAGTGCATCAAGTTCTTCTGCTGGTATTACAGACTTTCCTTTCTTGCGGTCAAGCTCATCTCGCTCAAGTCGCGCCTCTAGTACCATAAGGTCGGAAAGCATCATTTCTTCAATGATAGCTTCAACATCTGCCCTGGGCTCACAAAGGCCTTCTTCATCAAAGGCACGTGTCACCAACAAAAAGGCGTCCATTGGTTTAAGCAAGTTTAGCAAGGCTGGGTCAAGAGTTGAGCCCTGCCCACCTTTTTTGTCACCCTTGTGAACTGCGGTTGCTTCAACTACCTCAATCTGGGCGTAAACCGTCCGCTTTGGATTGTAGATTTGGGCAAGCTTTTCAACTCGTTTATCTGGAACCTTGACAATGCCAAGGTTTAACAACCCTTTTTCCTTTGATACACCAGGCCCAACCAAAGCGCGAAACATTGTAGTTTTGCCGCTTTGGGGCAAACCAATTAAGGCTACCTTCATCTATATTCCTCGTTGTTTTGATGATTTAGCTATATTCGCCCTTGTTTCGCGCCTTCAGTTCATCAATAATTCTCCTGACTTCCTGAGTGCGATCAGTCGGACAAACCATGACGACACGATTAGTTGAAACAACCACGACGTTTTCCATACCTAAAGTAACTAACAGTCCTTCATCACAGTAAAGCACACTGTTTGCGGTATCAATCGCTATCACATCGCCATGTGTAAAGTTGTCCGAAGCATCATTTGGAAACGCCCCCAAGGCATTCCAGGTGCCTACGTCGCTCCAGCCAAAAGATGACGGAATTACAAGCAACCCCTGGGCTTTTTCCATAACGCCATAATCGATTGAGATGCTAGGCATTGCCTCCCAGCATTTCTTTATAGCTTTAGAATCTTTAGGATTGATGTTCTCAAGTTCGTTTACACATGTGGCAAGGTCTGGCAGATGTTCTTTGACCTGCTCAAGCATGGTATCAGCCCTGAAAACAAAGATTCCGCTGTTCCACAAATAGCGTGTGTCTTCTAAATAAGACTTAGCCGTTTGGACATCTGGTTTTTCGACAAAAGCCTGAATGGCTCGGGCTCTGTACTTTTGGTTAACTGATTCTGTGTCACCAATGAAATCACCAAATCGAATATATCCGTAGCCAGTTTCAGGAGTTATTGGTTGAAGGCCAAGGGTGACGATCCTGCCTTTGGCGGCATAGTGTGCAGCGGCTTCCATTACTTCAAGGAAAGTATTGGTATCTTTGACGAAGTGATCAGATGGCAAAACAGCAATGATGGCATCTGGGTCCTTCTTTAGTATTTTTTTAGCTGCCACGGCAATGCAGGGAGCCGTATTTCTTGGAATAGGTTCCAGAATGATATTTTCCTCGGCCAGTCGATGAAAACTGGTTGTCCTAATTCTGGCGGCCAGCTGCTCAACCGTTGCGATATAGATCCTATCTTCAGGTACTAGTGGGGTGATGCGGTCATATGTCTCCTCAAGCAGTGTCTTATCTGAAAACAGCTTAAGGAGTTGTTTTGGGTGTTCTGAACGTGAAAGAGGCCAGAATCTGGTACCTTTCCCCCCGGCCAACAACACAGCATACAAGTGATCAGTTGCTTTCATTTGCACACCTCCCGAGTCACTGATATTGCCACATAGGTTTGTGGAAGGCAATTGTTTGGGGCTTGCTAGCCAGCGATCATGGTGATATCTTCCAGGCCCCTTTGTCTATAGGGCTTTTGACATGATCGTGTTAAAGAACAAACAGGAACAAGCCATTATGCGTGAGGCTGGCCAGATTTTGGCGAAAGTGCTGGCAGCCCTTGAAAAGATGGTTCTTCCTGGTGTCACTACGCTGGAACTTGAGGAAAAAGCTGACAAAATGATTACCGAAGCTGGCGCTGTCGCCAGTTTCAGGGGGCAGCCTGGGATGACTGTAAATGCACCACCATTTCCGGCGGCCACCTGTATTTCTGTAAATGAACAGGTGATTCACGGTATCCCATCAAACCGGGTGATAAAGGAAGGCGACATAGTCAGCATAGACTGTGGCGTTACTTGGCGTGGCTTTATAGCGGATTCGGCAATCAGTGTGGTGGCTGGAAAGGCTGACCCAGACGTCGACAGGCTGGTCTCGGTTACCAGAAAATCGTTGCTGGCTGCTATAAAAACGGCTCTGCCAGGCAGACACCTACATGATTTATCTTTTGCGATTCAATCCTGGGCGGTTAACGAGGGCTTGGGAATAGTTAAGGATTTTTGTGGGCATGGTGTGGGCAGATCGCTTCATGAGGATCCTCCAATTCCCAACTACGGCAAGCCTGGGACTGGGCCTTTGTTGCGCCCTGGGATGACTTTGGCGGTTGAGCCCATGTTTAATTTGGGAACTGGTAAGGTCAAGATGCTTAAAGATGGCTGGACTGTGGTGACGGCCGATGGCAAGCCGTCTGCCCACTGGGAACACACTTTGCTGATTACTGATGGACCTGCGGAAGTGTTGACTTGGCGGCCTGGAGAGGTAGAAGGGTAGGGGCAGCGATTTCGGATGGCGCTTCAAGAGCGTGGCTTTAGGGGTTTTGGTTGGGTGGTTTCAGGATCAGGTGAGTGGTGCTGCAGGATTTGGGCGATCTAGGTACCACTGCAGAAGTACCGCCGCCGCTGCGCAGTCCACTTGAGCGTCACGTTTTCCCTTACGTCCAGCGCGAATGCGCCCTCTTGGTTGCATACCAGCTTCCTTCAAACGTTCTTCTGCCTCGAAAGACGTCAGCCGTTCATCAACCAAGATTACAGGAAGGGCTGTTGCAGCCTGTAGCGCTTCTGCCATGCGCCGTCCGGCTTGGGCGCGTGGCCCTTCAGTTCCGTCCATGTTCAGCGGTAAACCCACAATGATCTTGTGGACTTCTAGGATGGTGGCCTGTTCTAAAATGTCCCGAATCAGGTTTTGGCCGTCGCCAACCATAATCGCGTGAACTGGAGATGCAAGCATCCCAAGTTCATCTGAAACGGCCAATCCACAGCGCACAGTGCCAGGGTCAACTGCCAAGATACGCTTCGTTGGCTGAGGCTGGTTCATGAAAAACCCGGGCTAAAACTTCATCTCACAAAGGTCAGGGGCTATCTGGAACTCGGCAGCTGTTGCGGCTTTGACCTCTTCAACTGAAACGCCTGGCGCCAGTTCCTTCAGCACGAGGCCATTTTCGGTGACATCCATAACCGCCATGTCAGTGATGATTCGATGGACACACTTAAGACCGGTCAGTGGCAAGGTACACTGGGGCAGAATCTTTGGCCTGCCCTTGGCGGTATGCTCCATGGCGACAACCACATAGCGAGCGCCTGCAACCAGATCCATTGCACCGCCCATTCCCTTGACCATCTTTCCAGGAATCATCCAGTTTGCCAGGTCGCCTTGGGCGCTTATTTCCATGGCCCCCAAAACGGTCATATCGACGTGGCCGCCACGAATCATGGCAAATGAGTCAGCGCTGGAAAAGTAGCTGGCGCCAGGCAAAACTGTGACGGTTTGCTTGCCAGCATTAATCAAATCTGGATCTTCGTCGCCTTCATATGGGAAAGGACCAACCCCCAAAAGGCCGTTTTCCGTGTGAAAAACCACGTTAACACCCTTTGGAACATAGTTAGCCAACAAGGTTGGCAGACCAATACCCAGGTTCACATAGTAACCATCCTTGATCTCCTGGGCGGCTCGCATTGCAATTTGTTCGCGGGTCAGCATGTTTATTCCTCCCGTGGCCTAGTGGTCAGGCGCTCAATAGGTTTTTTGAAGAATTCGCCTTTGACAATTCGTTGCACATAGATGCCAGGAGTGTGGACGGCATCCGGTTCGATTTCACCCACTTCCACCAGGTTTTCAACTTCCGCGATGGTGACCCTGCCACAGGTCGCGACCATTGGGTTAAAGTTCCTGGCGGTGGCCCTGTAAACCAAGTTTCCTTGCTTGTCTCCAGTGTGGGCCCAAACAAGCGAAAAATCGGCAGTGATGGCCCTTTCCAGCAGGTATTCCTTGCCGTCAAAGACCTTGGTTTCTTTGCCTTCAGCCCTTGGGGTTCCAACGCCTGCAGGTGTGTAGAACGCTGGAATACCAGCCCCTCCAGCCCTCATGGCCTCAGCCAAGGTGCCTTGTGGGGTAAGATCAACCTCCAATTCACCACTGATGAATTGCTGTTCAAAGATTTTGTTTTCCCCGACATAGCTGGCGATCATCTTTTTGACCTGTCCAGCGGCCAGCAAAATGCCGAGCCCTTCATCATCAATTCCGCAGTTATTACTGATGATTGTAAGGTTTTTGACGCCTTTGCGATGGAGGGCACGAATCAAGTTTTCAGGGTTGCCTGAAAGCCCGAATCCTCCAACTGCGATAACGGCGCCATCGTGGATGTCCGCAACTGCGGCATCAGCATTGTCGAATACCTTGTTCATGGCCCCTCCAGCAAGTGAAACAACAAAAAAACAGGCCACAGGCTAACATAGCGCTAGACCCAGATCAATGAGTATTACTTCGAATTTGTGAGGTTCATCGCGAGGCAGATTTTTGGAAATTACTCGCAAATAGGGCGCTGACAGGTTCCACCATCTGAGCCTTCAACACAGATGTATGGATCGGCGCAGTCGGATTGTTGTGTGCAAGGCTTTCGCCCACAGAATCCGGTACCACGACACTGCATGGCTGGGCCGCATTGATCGTGAAGGCTGCACGGGACCAGGCAGTAACCTGACATGCAAGTCAGGCCGCTTGGGCAAGGCGATGAAACGGAGCAGCCATGGCAGCTTCCAGATGGGAGGTTGGGGCTGCAAGTCAGGCCTGGGCCACAGTCGCTGTTGGTCTGACACACAAAGAATGGGTCGTTTTTGTCAGCGCAGACGCCATTGGCGCAGCTAAAGCCACTTGGGCACGTGGTTGGAGTCAGTTTGCACATGCCATTTGCGTCTGGGGCGAATCCATCGTTACATTTGCAGACGGGGGCGCCATCATCCATTGAGCAAGTGTTTTTGTTCAGCTCTTTGGTACATGGGTTGGGGGTGCAGCTTGACAGGCATTCGCCATAAACGCAGGCTTCACCTGGGTTTGGACATGTGCCCTTCGGGAAAGTTTCTGAGCACTCTGTTTCAGTGCATGGCATCCGCTTGCACATACCACGGCCAGAATCTCCAGTATTTAGGCAGGCTGTGCCATTGAAGCAGTCTTCATCAGAAGAACAATACTTTTGGACGCAGTAGCCTGTTTGTGTGGAACACTTGCCATAGGGGCAATCGTCATCGTCGTCACACATATTTGCGCATGTACCGTACTGTGTGCACTGGCTGTTTCCAGGGCAGTCGCTGGGTGCGGTGCAGTTCAGGCAAATCCCACCTGCCGCCGAGGCGTTGCAAGTGGTTGGTGCAATTGGGCTGAATTCATGGCAGTCATCGTCGGTAACGCACTGGTCGTTCCTGAGGTCGAAAGGCACACAGTACCCGGCTCTACATTGCAGTCCTGATGGGCAGCTTTCTAGGACAAGCATTTCACATACCCCATCGCGGTCTTCAAACCCGGCCGAGCAGTGACATGAGTAGCCTTGTGCCGAATCGTCTGGTACGCAAGTAGTGCGATGGAGGGATTTGCAGGGGTTTTGAGGCTCACATGGGTTTGAGGGTAGTGCGACGCAATTACCACCTCGGAGTTCATATCCAGCGTTGCACTGGCAGGTACCGTTAACGTTTTGTGCGTTTTGTGGGCAGCAGATGCCGTCAGACATGTGTAAGCCTTCAAAACACATGCAAAATGCGCTGTCGGGTTTGTTAACGCACTCGCTGTTTTCCGGGCATTCCTTATCGGCGCAGAAGTCGGTGGCGCACGTCCCTTGGACGCAGATTTGACCATCTGGACACCAGCCATTGAAGCCTTCGATTGAATCTTCGGAGCAAATGACCGTGCATTTCCCATCATTGTCGGCATCGATATAGCCTTCACGACACTTGCACTCGCCGCCGACGTTTTCGGCAAATGCTTGGCAGCACAAGCCGTTATCGTCGTGGTAATCATAGTCGCAGTTACACGTGTATCCGCCTTGGCCATCAAGGAGGCACCTGGTTTTATTAGTTTCAGTGCATGGGTTGGGTGAGCATGGTCCAGGTTCGTTATCTGGGACGCACTGGTCTTTTACGAGGATGAAGTTGTGGTCACAGTTGCATTCGTATGTGTCTCCAGTTGCTACACAAGTGGTTCTGTTTAACTGTGTGCATGGATTTGGATCGCATGGGTCTGAGGGGACGGGATTGTCGTCTGGTGTGTCGGGTGGGATGTCCTCGCCTAGTGGTGTTTCAGAGGTGCTGCTGTCTTCATCAGGTCTTACTGTGGAGTCATCAGATGAAGAGTCATAATTGATGTCCTTAATATCCGTGTCTTTAGCGTCTGTTTCGTTGCTTTGGTCATTAGAGCCACAGCCAGCGATGATAAGGCTGCAAGCCACAGCCAAGGAAATGTTAAAGAACAGTCTCATTATTGGTGCCCCCCATACAAACTGGCAGTGATTATACATAAAACAACATTTAAGGTACGTCAACCTGTCCCTGCCCCTGCCCCCGCCCCCTAGTACAGCTCCTCAAACCATGCTGGTGCGTCGGGCGGGCTTGAGGTGTTCAGCATTTAATTCATGGTTTTGCTAGCGCTTGGGAGGGCGTTTTCCAAGCCAACCTCGATGGTGGAAGTAAAGCAGGAATCCAACGCTAGTCGCTAACATGAGCAGCAAGGCAAAGGGGTATCCAAACGCCCAACCAAGCTCAGGCATGTTCCAAGGTGACGACGTTCGGTCAAAGTTCATCCCGTAAAGGCCTGCCAGAAAACCTAGTGGAATGAAGATTGTCGCAATGATTGTCAGAACCTGCATCACCTCGTTCATGCGATTGCTAGTTTCCGCCAGATGAAGATCCATTAGACCGTTGATTAGCTCGCGTAGCGCCTCTACTACATCGAGAAGCTGCGCGGTGTGGTCATGACAATCCCTCAAAAACTCAAGCGTGGTTTCCGAGACCACGTCCATCTCACCCCGCATTAACAGGCCGATGGCCTCCCGAGTAGAGGCTAGAACGCGCCTAATTTCGTGAAGATCATGGCGTGTTGCGTGTATTTCCCCAACATGGCTATCTCGGCTGACCACTTGGTCTTCAAGCTGCTCGATCTTGAGGTTGAGTTGTTCCACAAGGGGGAAAAAACGGTCGATGATGGCATCCATGATCGCGTACGCAAGGTAATCAGCACCGCGCTGCCGTATCTTGCCCTTGGCAGCTCGTAGTCGCAGGCGTACCGGATCCAGGCAATCACCCAGCAGCCCTTCTTGGACTGTGATGACGTAATTGGCTCCAAAGAAAAGGCTAATTTGCTCCATCGAGGCCGTGTCGTTACTGGTTGGCATCTGCAGCACCACAAACGCGTGGTCGTCGTAGTCTTCAGCCTTGGGCCTTTGATGCAGATTAACGACGTCTTCCAAGGCCAGTGAATGCAGACCAAAAAGGTCCCCTAATTCATTAAACGTTTTTGCATCGCCGACACCCTCTATGTCCAGCCACAGGACACCTTGCGCACGCAGCTCCTTCAAAGCCGCGATGCTTTCGATGTTTCGCTCTTCGATGCGATCCGGTCCATAAGTAATAACGCTCATTTTTGGCGTCACAGAATCCTGAGGCGGCGCAATATTCCCAGGAGGAGCAACGATATCTGGTTTGGGAACGATAATCCGTGCCCGTCGCCTACTACGTTTGTTTGCCATTTTGGTTCCTTAGATGCTAGGCGCTGGCTCCAAAGGCTACTGGCAGCGGCCGCATTTGCAGTGGCCTGACTGGACCACATCGCCGCTTGCCCACGCGCAGCCAGTGCCGTCCTCGGCTGGGCCGTCGACGTTCCAGCAGTTGCAAACCATGTGCTCACCACCAAGGCAGCCTCGACAATGGAAGTACGGAAGTGGCCAGCAGGTGTTGTTCGGACATGAAAGCTCCGATTCAGCACATGGTGATTCGCACGGCCCAAGGATGTCCCAAGCCGCGACGTAGAGGGGCTTCATGCCACTGTAGACTTGCTTAGAGGGCCTTACCCTAAAGCTAGTGTTTTCAATGCGAACCCGCGAGCAAAAGAGGGGCTCACCTTGGTCCAAGCAGGTCACGCCCGCAACAGGCGACAACATCCCAAAGCCGGCTTTACAGGAAAACTGCGTATCATTGCACCAATCTGGCAACGGTAGGGCAGTGACATCTATTTCGACTGGTTCGTTCAATTGAACCTCGTCACCAATTTTGCACCAAGCCCCATCCACGTTCCATTCAAGCGCTGAGAGATACCCATTCAGCTCATCCACAGACGAAAGCTGGCGGATTTCACCGCACTCAGTTGCAGGACACGGTTCCAGAACAGGAGGAATGCAAGGCTCGTCGTCAGAACCTGGGTCGTCGCCAGGGGGCTCGGTCTGGTCCTCGGTTTCGTCGGTCGGTGGCTCATCTGCAGGAATAATTCCCTCCAAGCTGACCCCCGCGAAAAGCTCTTCTGCAGGTATCAGCGCAGGAGCCTCTTGATCCGACGTCTGGTTCTGCGAAGCTGTCTCATCAGCAGGCTCTGCGTTCTGGTCTGGAGTCACCGATTGTTGATTATTATCGGTCACCTCTTGCTTACCATCGGCTGGCTCGGAATCAGAGCACGCCGCCATCACCAAGGCGAGCACGGCAGCCAAGACGGTAACAGCACGAAACTGCCGAAACAGTTCATCAAAGCCGCGAAATCCCACACCTCCACTGCGCCGTTCCTTGTCTTCGTATCGACTAGTCATTTCGCACCTCCATTTTTCGAACCCCAGGCCCACAAGGATAACATGCTGAGACCCCATTTTCAACAGTGATATTCACGGGATAAACTGCTTTTTTGCTTGGGGCGCAGGGGTAGGGGCGGGGACAGGGGGCAGGGACAGGATCAGGGACAGGAGGCAGGAAGACGATTGTGCTGTTTAGCAGGATTTGGAGCTAAAAAGAGGTCGAGAGGGCACCCTGCAACATGGTCCGGGGGCAATCCTGGAGGAGTGGCCAGTCGACGCTGCCGGGACCCGACGGTCACTTTTGCGACCATGCGCCGGCTCGGGCGTTGCTAAAGTGACCGTTGGGATGGCACGGCGAGCTGGCTCCCGGAAGGATGCCCCCGGACATGTTTTAAAACTGTAACGAAGAGATCAAACGCCAAAAAGAACAAACAATCAGGAGCCAAAACATGCTAATTAGCACGATCTGTAGCAAGATTCAGGGCCAGGGCCAGGATCAGGGCCAGGGGCAGGCCCGGCGGTGAATTTTGGAGCATGCTGGAACCTCGACAAAATACAGCCAAAATGCTAAAAGACCGCGGTCTTGGTGCTGGTTTAAAATGATGGACAAATTACTACAAGAAGCCCTAGAACACATCGCCAATGCTTCTTCCACGGCCACTCTAAAAGAAGTCGAAGTCTCCTGGCTCGGCAAAAAAGGCCGCCTAACCAACTTACTCAAAGAACTAGGCAGCTTAGCCCCAGATGAACGCAAAGCCAAAGGACAAGCCCTAAACGAGCTAAAACGCCAGATCATCGAAGCGATAGCAAACCGGGAACTCGCCGTCGTACAAGCCGAACTAGACGCCCAAGCCATGGGCGAAAGACTCGACCCGACCTTACCAGGCTTTACACCAAAGGCTGGCCGCCTACACCCCCTCACCCTAGTCATAGACAGCGTCGAAGACGTCTTTGAACGCATGGGATTTCACATCCTCGATTACCCAGAAGCTGAAACCGAGTTCTTTAACTTCGACGGCTTAAACATCCCAGCCGACCACCCAGCCAGGGACACCCAAGACACCTTCTACCTGACAGACGGAAACCTCTTGCGAACCCACACTTCCCCTGGCCAAGTCAGGGCCATGCGCGACTTAAAACCGCCCTTTCGCGCCATTTTCCCGGGCAGGGTGTTTCGCTGCGAGGCAACTGACGCCTCCCACGAGCACACCTTCCACCAGGTGGAAGGCTTAATGATCGACCGCAATGTATCGGTCGCCCACATGCTCCACTCCATGATGACCCTCCTAACCGGAGTCTTTGGTCGCCAGGTACAAGTCCGCCTCAGACCTGGCTTTTTCCCCTTCGTCGAACCCGGCTTTGAACTCGACCTGCGCTGCATGGTCTGTGATGGGGCAGGGTGCCCAGTGTGCAAACAGTCCGGCTGGGTCGAACTGCTTCCATGTGGATTGGTTCATCCAAACGTTATCCGCCACGGAGGCCTTGACCCAAGCGAATGGGAAGGGTGGGCCTTTGGCCTTGGCCTTTCCAGGCTTGTGATGATGCGCTATCAAATTGATGATATTAGGTGGCTCTTATCTGGCGATCTTCGTTTTGTGAGGCAGTTTTAACTGTAGGACTAGCGAAGAACTGCGAGGTCGTAGATGAAATTTTCATGGAATTGGTTAAAAGATTACGTTGAGCTTGATGGGATTTCCCCCCAGGATGTGGCTAATCGTCTGACAATGACTGTGGCTGAATTGGAGGGCGTTGAGCACATTGGTGCTGGCCTGTCGGATGTTTTAGTCGGCAGCCTTACCAAGATTGCCGCACATCCAGATTCAGAAACGTTGCAAGTGGTCACCGTTGATGTAGGTGGGCGACTTGTGTCGGGGGTATCTGGGGCACCAAACCTGAAAGTTGGAATGAAAGTGCCGGTGGCCTTACCAGGTGCGACCCTTCCAGGGGACTTTAATGTCCAGGTCTCGACTATTCGTGGGGTTGAAAGCGCCTTGGTCCTGCTGTCTGAGCGCGAGCTTGGCCTTTCTGACGACCACAGCGGTGTCTTGGAACTGCCAGCAGACGTTGCGCCTGGGGCCAAGCTAGTCGATGTCCTGCCTGTTGAAGACTGGGTGTTTGAGGTGGACAACAAGTCCATCACCCACAGACCTGACCTTTGGGGCCACCTGGGACTGGCTCGCGAGATTGGGTCGATGGTTAAAAGGCCGCTTAGGCCATTGGATAGCCCCCTGCCACAATCTGACGTCGACAGCTTGAGCGTTTCTGTAGACAACTTTGCCGATTGTCCACGCTACACCGCCACGGCATTTGGCTCGATCACAGTGGCACCCTCGCCATTTTGGATTCGCCATCGCCTAAGAGCCGTAGGCCTGCGTCCCATCTCGAATATCGTTGACCTGTCCAACTTTGTGATGCTGGCACTTGGAGAGCCCACCCACACCTTTGATAGGCGCTTCGTTGGCGATGACACCATCAGAGTCCGCAGGGCAACTGAAGCTGAACCTTTTAAAACCCTGGACGAAACTGAATTGGTGCTAAGCCCTGAAGACTTGCTGATTGCCGACAGTAAGGGAGGTATCGCCTTAGCCGGTGTTATGGGTGGTGAAAACAGTGAGATCCGCGACGATACCACCGACGTTATCTTGGAGTGCGCCACCTTTAACCCAGGCCTGGTCAGGCGAACAGCGCTAAGACATGGAATTCGCACAGATTCTTCCACGCGCTTTGAAAAGAGCCTCGATCCAAACCTGCCAGAGCTGGCCATTCGTCTGTTTTGGCAGTTGCTTAAACAGGTTTCACCTGAAGCGAAGGTCACTTCCAAGATTTATGACCTGGCTGGATTTGATAAGACGCCTTTAAAGATTAGCCTTGACCCTGAGTTTATTACCAGGCGTCTTGGTTTGGCTGTTCCAGCTGAGCAGACAAAGGCGATTTTGGAAAACCTGGGATTTGGGATTGCGGTTGATGCAAAGGGCATTTTTGAGGTCACAGTTCCATCTTGGCGTGCAACCAAGGATGTATCAACCATCGAGGACCTGCTTGAGGAAATAGGGCGGGTGATAGGCTACGACAAGGTGCCACCTACGCCTCCATTGGCTGGGGTTGATTTGGTCCCTGTCAGGCCTTTGCGTTCGAAAATCCGCGCCATCAAAAGGATCCTGACTGGCGATTGTGGGCTTGATGAGGTGATGACTTATTCTTTTGACAGCACCGCAATGCTGACCAAGCTTGGCTATAGTCAGCCTGACCCAGTTGTTGTCGCAAATCCAATATCTTCTGATTTCAAGACCTTGCGGGATCATTTAAGCCCAAATCTGTTGGGTGCAATCGAACGAAATGCCCAGTCGATTCACGATTTTGGACTGTTCGAAATAGGTCGCGTGTTTGCTGGGACCCATGTTGAGGATGGAACTCCTTGGCAGCGATATAGGCTTGCAATCGGCATCTATCGTCGGGCTGCAAAGCCTGGAACTGACGCGGAAAATCTGCTGCGTCAGTTGCGTGGTTATGTTGAGCACCTCTGCGGCCGTTTGGATTTGGCAGATTTGGCTGTCCTTGCCGATGTCGAAGGTGAACGGCTGCCGTGGATGTCGCCAAAAGCCACCCTGGAAGTGACTGCATCTGGGCGCAGGATTGGGTGGCTGACCAGAGTTCATCCTGCAACTATGCGTGCCTTGGATATCCCTGGTGTGGCAGTAATTGCCGAGTTAGATGTCGAGTCAATAAACGACGCCCCTGTTGCAGCAAGGTTGTTTACTCCAGTTCCACGTTTCCCGGCTATTTCCATGGATATTTCCTTGGTAGCCGACGAAGAAGTGCGGGCAGGCGATTTGTTTAAAGCCATTAGAAGCCGCGGTGGTCCCCATCTATTTCACGTTGAGCTTTTTGATACCTACAGGGGCCCCCCAATCCCTGAAGGCAAGCGCAGTTTAAGCTTTAGAATGGTGTTCAAGTCCTTGGACAGAACCCTTGAAGACGCCGAGGTGAAAGAGGCCGTCCAAAGCATAATTGACGAAGCTGCAAAGGTTGGGGCTGGGCTTTGGGGGCACAATTAGGAACAAGACACGGGATAGGGTGCGGGTAAAACTGGAAATAAAACGAGAACTTAGACGCGAATTAGATTTATAAACAAGATAAAGTTCAAGGAGCATCAATGTCAGATACTTTCGATCCCACCAGGATTTTGACCAAAGAGCTAGGCTTACCCAGCCACCACATTTCAGCCGTTTTAAAGCTGCTGGAGGATGGAAACACTGTTCCCTTCATCGCACGTTACCGTAAGGAAATGACAGGCTCAATGGACGAGTTAGCGATTCGTACCATTGCAGAACGCTTTGAGGCCCTGACAGAGCTGGATAAAAGACGAAATGCCATCTTGGAGTCCATTTCTGGGCAAGGTCTTCTGACTGACGAACTGCGCAAGGCGATTTTGGCTTGTGCGACCAAGACACAGCTTGAGGACCTGTACTTGCCTTATCGTCCCAAGCGCCGCACTAGGGCAACTATTGCGCGGGAGCGTGGCCTTGAGCCGTTGGCGCGGCTGATCCTGTCCCAGCCTAGAGATATCGACCCAATGACAAGAGCCGCACAGTTCGTAGATGCAGAAAAAGGTGTGCCAGACGCGGATGCGGCCTTGGCTGGAGCTAGGGACATAGTGGCCGAGGTGGTGTCTGACCGAGCCGATGTGCGAGCCTTGCTTCGCGATGCCATGAACACTAGGGCCTTGATTTGTTCACAGGCGATTAAATCAAAGACACAAGAACCCACAAGGTTCGAATCTTATTATGATTTTAGCGAGCCCGTTTCCACGATCCCTTCCCACCGTTATCTTGCAATCAAACGGGGTGAACGCGAAGGCGTCTTGCGGGTGTCGATATCCTTTGATTTTGAATCAATGCTGCCAAAAATCCGAGGACTTATGGGCTATATGCCAAAGTCTACTTTTGCCTCGGAACTAGCCACTGCGGTTGGCGATTCTTTGTCACGTTTGGTGATTCCGTCCCTGGAAAATGAGATTCATAACGCAGTTACCGAACGCTCAGATTTAGCCGCAGTTGAGGTGTTTTCCAGTAATCTTCGTGAACTGTTGATGGCCTCACCGTTGGGCGGACAAGCGGTTGTTGGCATTGACCCTGGCATTCGAACTGGTTGCAAGTGCGCGGCCGTTGACGCAACTGGTCGATTTTTAGGAAACACTACTATCTATATTCATGATGGCGGGACTGGTGCTGCAAAGGAGCTGTCATCCTTTCTGAAAAAGCACAATCCAAAGGCCATTGCCGTCGGAAATGGCACTTATGGTCGTGAAACCTTGGCATTTGTACGCAAGGTTTTACAAGAAAACCAATTGGAAGCCATTGTTGTTCCAGTCAGTGAATCTGGCGCTAGCGTTTACAGCGCCTCAGAGGTCGCTAGGGCTGAGTTTCCAGACCTGGATTTAACGGTCAGAGGTGCGATCTCAATCGCCAGAAGGCTTCAGGACCCCTTGGCAGAGCTGGTGAAGGTCGATCCTCGTTCCATCGGGGTAGGGCAGTATCAGCATGATGTCAGCGAGACTTTGCTTAAAAAGCGGCTCGACGATGTAGTCGAATCCTGTGTGAATGCCGTTGGTGTTGATGTGAATACCGCCAGTGCGTCGTTGCTATCATACGTCTCTGGAATTGGGCCTGTTTTGGCGGCAAACATAGTAGCCAAGCGTGACTCAGATGGGCCATACAAAAAGCGCAGCGATTTACTTAAGGTTCCAAAGCTTGGGCCAAAGACCTTTTTGCAGGCCGCAGGTTTCTTGCGCATTTTAGGAGGCTTGGAGCCTTTAGACGCATCAGCTGTCCATCCCGAGCGCTACAGCTTGGTCAAACGCATCGCCGGCGACTTGAAAAAGTCGGTTGCATCCCTGATTGGCCAACCCGAAACCCTGGCCAAGATAGACCTGCGCCCTTATGTCGAAGGTGAGGTCGGCTTACCAACCCTAAACGACATTATCGCCGAGCTAGGGCGGCCTGGACGAGACCCCAGGGAGTCTTTCAAGGCCCCAGAATTCAGGGAGGATGTTTCCACCATAGAAGACCTGAAAGTAGGGATGCAACTGGCAGGTGTAGTCACAAACGTCACCGCATTCGGAGCTTTCGTAGATATTGGAGTCCACCAAGACGGCTTGGTTCACATCAGTGAGCTATCAAATCGATTCATAAAAGACCCCGCAGAAGTAGTAAAAGCAGGCCAACATGTCAAGGTTCAGGTTTTGCAAGTAGATGTCCAAAGGAAGAGGATCTTGCTGTCAATGAGAGCCTTGTAGGGGTAGGGGCAGGGACAGGGACAGGGAGATGATCGTGGTGATCTGCAGGATTTGGAGCTAAGAAGAGGTCGAGAGGGCACCCTGCAACATGGTCCGGGGGCAATCCTGGAGGGCGCTATCGGGAGTTGCCGGGACCCGACGTCTTTTGGTTGACATGAAGGCCG